>ERZ773103.18-NODE-18-length-130261-cov-14.074182_pt1 | contig 130261 bp, 101 predicted proteins | sample MGYA00511118_ERZ773103 | MGnify/ENA primary metagenome ERZ773103 (study PRJEB29015, sample SAMEA2737821) | human gut metagenome | biome: human gut; feature: human-associated habitat; material: faeces | place: China | collected 2012 ... | reverse complement strand
TGTAGATACTTGGCTCAGTAGAGCCATTGAGCAAGAAGCCCCCACTTCAAAATCTGTGATTTAAGTGGTGGGAGCATGTCACAATCAACAGATGGTTATTATTATAATCAGAATGAATTATATATGATTTATAAATTAACTTCTAATAATGGAACATCTGATATAGAGTATTATTATGTGAACTTCCACAACATAATTCAGTACAGTGATGGTTCTCTTTATACAGATATTATGGATTATGATGTTCCAGAGGCGAGCTGGTGGTCAGATGATGAAAGTTTCACGAGCGGAGATAATACATTTGCCGGATATGAGACACTGGATACACTGTTTAACCAGAAAATTGTATCTCTGAAAGCAGAATATAACATTACGGATAATATGAATAACTAAACAACAGAAATATTAAAAAAGAAAAAACTGACAGAGCGTGTGCATAACGGCATGCGCTTTGTTTTGTTTCAAATTCCCGCCTTGCAAGAATTTGAAAAGTATATTAAAATAAATACTATATATCATGTAGGAATATAATGAAATATAATAAATTTATTTTACAGAATCCATAGGGAAAGGGAAGGTACAGTATTGTATCTATCCTGAACAGCTATGGTATAGATTGCAAGGAGGAAGCAACATGAAAGTATCAACAAAAGGAAGATATGCGCTTCGTCTAATGGTTGACCTTGGGGTCAATGGTGGCGAAGAAAAATATATTTCACTGAAAGACATTTCTGCACGTCAGAATATTTCCATCAAATATCTGGAGCAGATTGTGACACCGCTGCACCGTGCCGGACTGGTGCGTAGCGTTCGTGGTGCACAGGGCGGATATCGTCTCAGCAGAAAAGCAGATAAATATACAGCAGGAGAAATTTTACGTGCGATTGAGGGAAGTTTTGCACCGATCGCGTGTCTGGAAACACCGGAAAACGAGTGTGAGCGTTATCATGACTGTGCGACGGTAGGTTTCTGGGAAGGTATGTATAAAGTTATCTCTGATTATGTAGACAGCGTAACTTTAAAACAGTTGATCGATGAGCATCTGGCAAGACATTGTCCGGGATGCCAGGAAAAATAATATATGATGAAAAAAAGATTAATGATATTAGCTTTTGCAGGAGTATTGGCAGTGGGACTGTCATCCTGTGGAAAAAAAGAAGTATCTTCCAATCATGTACAGAGTGTTACAAGTGAAACTGGCGCAGAAACAAGCATTTCAGAGGGAGAAACACCGGATCTGTCAGAGGAACAGCCGGAGCAGGTGGAACTTCCGGAATCAGAAGAAGTGCAGGGCGATATATCACAAAATACAGAGGATACACAGACTCAGGAACCGGAACAGGAAGCAACTCAGGACAACAGCAGCCAGGAACCGGCACAGAGTGCACCGGTAAGCTATGCTGACCGTCAGGAGATTTATCTGGATGGAAGCTGGCAGTATGCAGATCATTCAGCGATCCATTCCGGGGCAGCTGTCATGTATAAAGCAAGTGGAAACCGAAAAGGAATCGTTGTTGGTGTCAATGCAGGACATGGAACTTCCGGTGGAAGCAGTGCCAAAACTTTATGCCACCCGGATGGCTCAGCCAAAACAACCGGTGGAAGTACCGCAGCTGGTGCAACGAAAGCAACGGCAGTTTCCGGCGGCATGACATTTAATGATGGTGCAACAGAGAGCAGTGTGACGCTGCGCATGGCAGAAATCCTTCGGGATAAACTGCTGGCAGCAGGTTATGATGTGCTGATGGTGCGGGATGGCTCTGACGTACAGCTTGATAATGTAGCACGAACCGTAATCTGCAATAATGTAGCAGACTGTCATATTTCCTTACATTGGGACGGTGACGGATTAAGCTATGATAAAGGATGCTTTTATATTTCCGTACCGGATGGAATCAAGGGGATGGAGCCGGTGGCTTCTCACTGGAAACAGCACAATGCGCTGGGTGCATCTTTAGTAGATGGACTGCGTGGACAGGGCTGTAAGATCAATGGCGGCGGAAGCATGAGCATTGACCTAACGCAGACATCCTACAGTACAATACCATCTGTCGATATCGAGCTTGGAAATGCATGTTCCGATCACAGTGACGGTACTTTAAATAACCAGGCAGAAGGCTTATTACAGGGAATAAAAAATTATTTTGGAAAATAATGAAAAAAGGTGTTGACAAACAACACCTTTTCCTGTATTATATGTCAAGTAGCGCGGCGGTGCACTACGGAAAACAAAATAACGATGCGTGGCTCAGTTTGGTAGAGCGCTGCGTTCGGGACGCAGAGGTCGCAGGTTCAAATCCTGTCGCATCGACTATACAGGGATTTCAGTTCGAGTGATAGAAAATCCTTGGCAGGGGCGCCGCTCAGTTCTCAGTTTTGAGAGCCGGGCGGTTTTTTCTGTTTTAAAAATATTTGCCCCAGAATTAAAAAGGATAAGGATTTGTTTTGAAAAACACATATATGAATTTTTATCTGATAAGGGAAATGTGACATGCAGAAAAAAACATTTATCTACGCATTCAAATCGTCCCTGTCCATTCTGGCGGGGTATATCGTCCTTGGAATGGGATATGGAGGCAAAAGATAAAGAAGAAAGAGAGTTTTTTGAATTGATAGGAATTTTTTTGCTTCAGAGAAAACAAAAAGAAGCAATTGAGAAGAATTTGTTTTAAGGTTAAGGGGGACGATTAAAAATGAAAAAAGAGACCAAACAACAGTACAGTTGTGTTGACTGTGGTGTGACAAACTGCAACAAGATGGACAAACAGTATCCGGAGTTTTGCCTGACGACAGCAATGGATGGGGAATTCCTTGGGGATGTGATCCGGCTGTATGACGAGGAAGAAAATAAGAAAGTTACGCTGGCAGCTGCTGGTGTGGAAAGCGATTACTACTGTCAGATGTGCCGTGTGGAGGAGACCATTGAATTTGCAAAAAGGATTGGCGCAAAGAAGATCGGTATCGCCACCTGTGTAGGTTTTATCCGGGAAAGCAACACGCTGACAAGAATCCTGCGCAGTCACGGATTTGAAGTATATGGCGTGGCATGCAAGGCGGGAACAGTGCGAAAGACGGAGGTAGGCATTCCACCGAAATGTGAAAATACCGGTGTCAATATGTGCAATCCAATCTTACAGGCAAAGATATTGAATAAAGAGCAGACAGATCTGAATATTGTTATGGGGCTTTGTGTGGGACACGATTCGCTTTTTTATAAATATGCAGAAGGGCTGACGACGACGCTGGTTGTCAAAGATCGTGTACTCGGACACAATCCGGTGGCAGCTTTATATGGGGCGGAAGGATATTATCATGATAAATTATATAATGAACACAGGAAAAAGATATAATGTTTTTACAGAAATACGATAAAAACAGCGCCTTTATGAGAAAAAGACAAGGTAAAGGTTGCATAAACTTCAATAAAGTTTTAACATAGTAAATATGGAGCAAATGGAGTGATTTGTTCATCGGCCATGGCAGCGGTATGGGGATTTGCCGCTGGCATAAAATATGAAGGAGATAAGGAAATTAAGATGAAGAAAATTATTTTGACCGGCGACCGCCCGACGGGACGCCTTCATGTCGGACATTATGTAGGTTCCCTCAGTGAGAGAGTCAGACTGCAGAATTCCGGTTTATATGATGAGATATTTATTATGATCGCAGATGCACAGGCTCTGACTGACAATGCAGAGCATCCGGAGAAAGTGCGTCAGAATATTCTTCAGGTAGCGTTAGACTATCTGGCATGCGGCATTGATCCGGCGAAAACAAATATTTTTATTCAGTCTATGATTCCGGAGCTTGCAGAGCTTACGGTATATTATATGAATCTGGTTACCGTATCCCGTGTACAGCGCAATCCGACCGTTAAGACAGAGATCCAGCAGAAAAACTTTGAGACAAGCATTCCGGTAGGATTTTTCTGTTATCCGATCAGTCAGGCAGCAGATATTACAGCTTTCCGCGCTACGACTGTACCGGTTGGAGAAGATCAGCTCCCGATGATCGAGCAGTGTAAAGAGATCGTGCATAAATTCAACATGGTCTACGGAGAGACACTGACAGATCCGGAGATCGTGCTGCCGTCCAACAAAGCATGCCTGCGTCTTCCGGGTATTGATGGAAAAGCTAAAATGAGTAAATCTCTCGGAAACTGCATCTATCTGTCAGATGAAGAGGATGAAGTTAAGAAAAAAGTTATGTCCATGTTTACGGACCCGAATCATCTGCGTGTACAGGATCCGGGTAAAGTGGAAGGCAATCCGGTATTTATCTATCTGGATGCATTCAGCAAACCAGAGCATTTTGCAGAATATCTGCCGGAGTACCAGAACCTGCAGGAGCTGAAAGATCATTACACCAGAGGCGGACTGGGTGATGTGAAAGTAAAGAAATTCCTGAACAATGTACTTCAGGAGGAACTTGGACCGATCCGCGAAAGACGTAAAATGTGGGAACAGCGCATTCCGGATGTGTACGATATTCTCAAAGAAGGCACCAAAGCAGCAAAAGCAAAAGCAGAACAGACACTGCATGATGTAAAAGCGGCTATGAAGATCAACTATTTTGAGGATGATTCTATCATGAAATAAACGGGCAGCGATGCTGCTGTTGCATGAAAAACGGGGAAAGCGGTGGCTTTCCCCGTTTTTAGTGCAATGGTAAATGCTGATTTGTCGTTGTGTTGAGCACCACCGAAAAAAGATAAGAAACAAAAACCCGCTTCCACTCAGGTGCTGCTCGCAGCGGTACATAAGCTCCTGTGCTGCAAAACCGGCAGCCCACGAGCTAAGGACCGGCGGCATCACATGGTTTTCTTATTCTTATCTTTTTTCGGCGGTGCATCTACACATTGGCATTAGCGAATGGCTAAACAGTGCATATACGTTTTGTAAGTCACCTGGCAATTTTATCAATGTACTGCTAAATCAGAATTTAAATAGAATAACAGGAGAAGTATATGTCTGAGAAAAAGAAAAAAGCAGCAAAAAAACATGTAGCGGCAAACTGCGAGAGCTGCATGAATTATGAATATGATGAAGAATACGATTATTATGTCTGTACCCAGGATCTGGATCAGGACGAGATGTATCGTTTTGTGACCGGGCAGTTCCAGGAGTGTCCATATTACCGGTTCGGGGATGAGTACAGTATCGTGAAGAAGCAGATGTAATCTGCAATCTAAAAATCAGAGAGTGACATATTGAAAAATGGTTGTTCATGGAATAGAAATCACGGTTCAGAGAAAAAATATTAAAAATCTGTATCTGCGTGTGCTGCCGCCGGATGGCAGGCTGGAGATCGCAGCGCCTTGTAATATGAAGGATGAAGTGATCCGTGCATTTGTGGAGAGCAAATGGAACTGGGTACAGAAAAAACAGCGAAAATACAAGGAATATGAAAAACAGCAGTCGGAACTGGAAAGACAGAAGGGAAAGACTGTCAGAACGTATGAGACGGGAGGTAAGGTCTGGCTCTGGGGCGAGCTGGTTCCGTTGAAAGTCATTGCAGCGCAGCAGAAAAACCGTGCGGTTTATCAGGAGGGAATCATCTATCTGTGTCTGAAGCCGGGGACTGTAGTTTCAGTGGAGGAGAGGGAAAACCTGATCCGACAGCTTTATCGCAAAGAGATACAGAAAAAAGCAGAGCCGTATTTTGAACTGTGGCAGCAGCGAATGGGCGTGCAGAAAGATGAATGGCGGATCAGGGATATGAAGACCCGCTGGGGAACCTGCAATATTACGGACCGGCGGATCTGGCTTAGTCTTCAGTTGGCGAAAGCGCCGCTGTCATGCATGGAGTATGTAATTGTCCATGAACTGAATCATCTGTTTGAACGGTATCACAACCAGCATTTTTATGCGCTGATGGATCTATGGATGCCGGACTGGCGGCAGCGGAAAGATGAGCTGAACCGACCGCGAATATAAAAACTAGGAGAAGCTAACATATGGACTTATTGAAAGATGATATCAGGAAAGTATTCATACATTATCTGGTGCCTTCTATCGGAAGCGCAACGGTTATGTCGATTTACTATCTGGTAGATTTTATAGTGGTCGGCAGGGGCGTCGGAGCAGATGGTCTGGCGGCCTTCAGTATTCTGACACCGATGCTGGCATTGATATATTTTGTGGGACAGCTGTTTGGAATCGGCGGTTCTGTCATGTACAGTACCCGAAAGGGTGCGGGAAAGGAATCGGTGGGACATCAGTATTTTACACTGTCTCTGGTCTCTGTACTCGTATGCGCCGGGATCTTCTGGATTGTATACGCATTGTTTCACAATCAGATTTTGATGTTCCTTGGTGCATCGGATACGACGCTGCCTTATGCATGGGAATATATGCGGTGGTATACGATTTTTCTGCCCGTCGCGATGACATCAAATTTCTGGATTGCTTTTGTACGAAATGATAATGATCCAGTGCGTGCCATGGCGGGAACGCTTCTTGGCGGTTGTGTAAATATCGTGCTGGACATCGTGTTTGTATTTCCGTGCGGCATGGGAATGAGCGGTGCCGCGCTGGCATCTGTTCTGGGAGCAACGCTGAATGTATTTATCGTGACTTCCCATTTCTGGACAAAACGGAATACGTTGCGGCTGGCACGCCCGCAGATGACAGCGAAACAGCTGCCTCATATTGTAGGAAGCGGTCTTTCCAGCGCTATGGTGGAATTGTCTAATGTCATCACGATTTTCTTTTTCAATACACAGTTGCTGGCGTATGCCGGAGAACTGGCGGTATCCATTTACGGAATCATCTGTAACTGGGGAATCCTGTTCCTGTCCCTGTTTAATGGTGTGGGAATGGCAACACAGCCGGTTATTTCTGTCAATTATGGCGCCGGACAGAAGCAGCGGATTGCAAAAACGAGAAACTTTGCCCTGTTGTGTGTCGCTGTGCTGGGTGTTATATTTTTCCTGGCAGGACAGCTGCTGACACGCCCGTTAATCACACTGTTCATGGAAGGAACACCGGGGATCTTTGCAATTTCAGACAGTGCGGTAAGGATTTATTTTACGGCATTTCTGTTTATGGGATTTACCCTTGTATTGACGTATTATTTTCAGTCTGTTCTGTGGATGAAACGGGCATTTTTGTGTGCAGTATGCAGAAGTATTGTTTTTGTCGGTGTGTTCATATTTATCCTGCCGGCTCTTTTTGATCTGAATGGTGTGTGGGCTGCATTTCCGGCGGGTGAGGCTGCTGCATTGACGCTGTCAGTTCTGATATTGGTTATCAGCAGGAAAGGTAAGAAGGATAAGACAGTGAGTAAGAGATAAAATGTCATTTATGATTACTTAAGAAAAACAGATTACAGAAGAATTTGGAAAAATTCTGTAATCTGTTTCTGGATATATGATAAAAACTTTTAGACAGATGTTGTGGATTATCGGCACATTTACAGAGCAGTTCCTTTGTTGGGAATATAGAGTTGTGTCATATCTGTTTGTTCCAGCTTCAGTAATTTGACTTTTTTGTCAATGCCTCCGGCATAACCTGTCAGGCTTCCGTCTGCACCGACGACACGGTGGCATGGGATAATGATGGAGATCTTATTGTGCCCGACGGCACCGCCGATTGCCTGTGCAGACATGGTCTTGCAGCCTCTTTGCCGGGCGATTTCTTTTGCAATATTGCCATAAGTCATGGTCTTTCCATAAGGGATCTTCAGAAGGATTTCCCAGACTTCTTTTTGAAAATCACTTCCAATGGGATGCAGTGCAGGCATAAAATCAGGATTTTTTCCGGTAAAATAAATATTGAGCCATCGTATGGCATCTTTCAGAATATCGTTTTCGTGATCTTTCCCATTCCCATTGACGTTCAAATCAGGAAGATCAGCGAAATATTTCTGTCCTTCAAACCATAATCCCGTCAGGCCGATGTCATCGGCAGATAGAAGGATGGTTCCAAGTGGAGAAGTATAGTGTGTGGCGTATGTCATTGTGGAAAACCTCTTTTCTGAATATAAATCTTGTGGATAATCAGATGAATAAAATGTTTTATACGGATATATAATGAATGTATTCCAATATTTTTGTGTAAATATATTCCTTGCTACTCTTATGATTTATTTTACCATATTTTGAGGATGAACGATGTCTGGATTATGTCAGAATATCCTCAAACTATATCAGAATATCTCAAAATTAATTATATCAAAATATCCATAAAGCAACTCAGGATAGTCCGGAAGAACCGGATGGATTGTCCGGGTGGCAATTCAGAAGAGTTTGTAGTAAAATAATATGCAATAATTTTGATTTTTTTATGAATGGGTAATGGAGTGAGAGGGGATGTATGGCCACAAGATGCAGTGAAATGACAAAAACAGAAAGGGACTTAATTTCAAATGGAATTTATTGATATATTAAAAGACAGAAAAAAGTTTAAAGAAGTAAAGAAACTGTATCTTTCAGCCTTCCCGAAAGAAGAACTGATACCATTGTTTTTCTTAAAAAAGACAGCAAAAACCGGGGATGCAGATTTTTTTGCACTGTATGAGGGAAGTTTGTTTGTGGGGCTGTTTTATCTGGTACACAGAGATGGTCTGATGTATGTGTTTTTCTTTGCAATCCATGAATCTTTGCGGGGGAAAGGTTACGGCAGCAAGGCACTCGGGGAATTGCAGAAGCAATTTTCTGATTACCGTATGATACTGGCAATCGAGGAGATTACAGAAGACTGTCCGAATTATGCCCAGCGCGTGAAGCGGAAAGCCTTTTATCTTGCAAATGGATTTCAGGAGAGCAGGATCAAGGTCACAGAAAATGGGGTCTGCTATGATATGCTGACTTTCGGCGGCGAAGTTCATCTGAAAGAATATACGAAGCTTATGAAAGATGTCTTTGGAGAACGGCTGTATCAGAAATATCTGAGTGGCAGGGATGTGGAGTTTGAAGATTAAACAGTATTTACAGATGTGAGCAGTGAAAAACCGTCCGCCCTGGCAAAGCGAAAGGCGCTGTAACAGGCAGACGGTTTTCATGATAAAAAAGAAAGATGAAATTAATATGGATTTCAGAACTTGGAACTGACTGTATTCAGAAAGGGAGAGAGAATATCTCATTGGACTGAATACAGGGGCAGTTCCTTTTTATATCTATTCGGAACCTCCGTACAGGAAGGATGTTGGATTAAAAATCGACTTCGGTTCCGTAATAGGTGCAGTTAAATAACTGTTCCATCAGTTTTGCATCAATGGCTCTCGGATTGGAACCGGTGCATGCGTCTGTGATGGCAAGCTCAGAGATATGAGCGATTTTTTCTTTGAACTCTTCTTCCTGAATGCCAAAGTCTTTCAGGGTAGAAGGAATATTCAGCTGACGGTTGTATTCATCAATTTTATTGCATAAGCTGTTGATTAGGGCCTTCTCTGACATTCCTTCCAGACCTACAAATCTAGCGATATCTGCAAATCGTTTAGCCGCAGCCGGATCTTTTGCATTATATTTGATGACATACGGCAGGTAAATGGCATTGGCACAGCCATGCGGAATATGTCCGGTAGAGAATGCGGCGCCGGTTTTGTGAGCCATGGAATGTACGATGCCAAGGAGGGCATTGGAGAATGCCATTCCGGCAAGACACTGTGCGTAGTGCATCTCCCCTCTTGCCTCTTTATTTCCATGATAAGATGCCGGGAGATAGTCGAATACCATCTCGATGGCTTTTAATGCCAGAGCATCTGTAAATGGACAGTGAACGGTAGATACATAAGCTTCAATGGCATGTGTCAGGGCATCCATACCGGTATAAGCCACCTGTTTTGGCGGAAGCCCCTGTACCAGATCGGAGTCTACAAATGCAATATCCGGAGTGATGTTAAAATCAGCCAGCGGATATTTTACGCCTGTAGCGTAATCTGTGATAACAGAGAATGCAGTTACCTCTGTTGCAGTTCCGGAAGTAGTAGCGATAGCAGCAAATTTTGCTTTCTGGCGCAGTTCCGGGAAACTGAATGGTGTGATCAGATCCTGGAAAGTAATATCCGGATATTCATAAAATGCCCACATTGCTTTTGCGGCATCGATCGGAGAACCGCCACCGAGGGCAATGATCCAGTCCGGCTGGAATTCCTGCATCTGCTGAGCGCCTTTCATAACGGTCTCTACAGACGGATCCGGCTCTACGCCTTCAAATGTATGCACTTCCATGCCGGCTTCCTGCAGGTATCCCTGGATTTTCTGCAGAAATCCCTGTCGTTTCATAGAACCGCCGCCTACAACGAGGAATGCACGGCTTCCTTTCAGATTTTTTAATTCTTCAATACAGTTTGCGCCATGATAAATATCTCTTGGTAATGTAAAACGTCCCATTGCTAAAATCTCCTTAAAAAAAATTCTTATTCGTTATTGTTCAGATACCTTTGTTTTATATTAATAATGTAATCAGATACCCTTGTTTTATACATAATAGTGTAATCAGATATCATCTTATTTTTATAAAAATGATGTGAGAAATTTTTCGTATCTTATCTCTTAAGCCGGATAGAAACCGCTTGGAGCTTCGTTCAGGTTAATCATGATATTTTTCTGCTGAGTGTAATGCTCCAGTATTACTTTGTGTGTTTCACGGCCGATACCGGATTTTTTATAGCCGCCGAAAGGCGCGCCTGCTGGGATCTGATTATAGGTGTTGATCCACATACGACCAGTTTCGATTGCCTGTGATATACGGATGGCGCGGTTGATATCTTTTGTCCAGACAGCGCCGCCCAGACCATATTCGGAATCATTTGCCATAGCGATGACATCTTCTTCGTTTTTGAATTTGATCACGCAGGCAACCGGACCGAAGATCTCTTCCTGTGCCACACGCATATCGTTTGTCACATTTGTAATCAGTGTCGGCTGCATGAAACAGCCATTTGCACATTCCCCATCTGTGTACGGTGCGCCACCGCATGCGATAGTTGCTCCCTCTTTTTTAGCGATATCTATGTAAGAAAGAATCTTTTCCACCTGTTTTTGATTGATCTGGGATCCCATCTGTGTTTCCGGGTCTAACGGGTCACCGACTTTAATTTTCTGGAATGCTTTGACAGCGTCTTCTACGAAACGGTCATAAATGCTTTCCTGTACAAAGACTCTGGAGCCTGCGCAGCATACCTGTCCCTGATTGAAGAGGATGCCAAGCTGCAAGCCGTCGATGGCCTGTTCCCACGGGCAGTCTTCAAAGAAAATGTTTGCGCTCTTTCCGCCGAGTTCCAAAGTGGAAGGAATCAGTTTGTCAGCAGCAGCTTTTGCTACGTTCAGTCCAATCTCTGTGGAGCCGGTAAATGCAAGTTTTCGGAAGCCTGGATGATCCAGAATGTACTGACCGGATCTGGAACCACTTCCTGTGATGATGTTTAATACTCCTGGTGGAAGCAGGTCTGCGATTAATTCTGTAAATACAAGCATGCTAAGCGGTGTTGCGGATGAGGACTTGAATACGATACAGTTTCCGGCTGCAAGCGCCGGTGCGACTTTCCATGCGCCCATCAGGAATGGGAAGTTCCAAGGAACGATCTGTCCGACTACACCGATAGGTTCATGCAGGATCAGGCTCAGCATATTTCCGTCAAGCACGGAGGCGGAACCTTCTTCTGTCCGGATCGCTCCGGCAAAGTAGCGGAAATGATCAGATGAATATGGAACATCGATTGCCATGGTCTCACGAATCGGTTTTCCATTGTCCAGGGATTCTGCTTTTGCAAGAAGCTCTTTGTTCGCGTCGATGCGGTCTGCGATCTTTAACAGAATGTCAGCTCTTTCAATCGGAGAAATTTTCTTCCATGCCGGGAAGGCATTCCAGGCAGCTTTTACTGCGTCATCAACGTCTTCTTTTGTTGCTTCTGCACAGTAGGCGAGGTGTTGCCCGGTAGAAGGAGTTGTCGTTTCAAACGTTCTTCCGTCGGATGCGTTTCGCCACTGTCCGTTAATGTATAAACCATATTTCTGTTTCAGCTGTACACACATAATAAATACCTTCCTTTCAATATTTTAAAAAGTTGTTTTCGTTTTTGATGAGCTTATTGTAAGAAAAAACAGGGGTAAAAGTCTTGTGCAGATGCCAAAACGCAGGAGATGGATTTGGGAAAAGATACAAAAAACGTATGTATGAAATGCATATGAAATGCCGAAGAAAATGTGCATTTCATACAATCAGGTAAAAGCCGAAAATGTATAAAATAGAAGTAACAGAGTAATGCAACGATTCGGAAATACCGGGGTAGGTAAATCAGAATTTAGCAGAAAGGCAGGGAAAATGAAACAAACAACAGAAGAAAGAAACCCAACGGATCGTCTGCTTCACGGAAACTGGAGTCTTTTGCATGCAGCGCGAAAAGGCGGAATCGGCGCGATTATTGATGCGGCGGGAGAGATCTTTGACTGTCCTGTTATTTTTGTGGATACGGATTTTCGCCTGCTTGCCTGCTGCCCGATGGGGGCTTCGGAGTATGCGTTCTGGAACCGGTTACAGCAGGAGCGTTGTCTGGATGTGCGGATAATGATGCAGATTTTAAATGAAAATGTGAGCAATGTGAGAAATTTTTATGAGCCGTTTTATGCAAAGGACGGTCTGTGCAGTGAACACCCCGTTCTTATGGGAGAGGTTCTGTATCATCAGACAGTATACGGACATGTGTTGGTATGTCTGGATCAGCATCCTTTACAGGAAGATGATCTGGAGATGGTATCACTTTTAATATCTATTCTGGAAATGTCTTTGAATAAAAGAGAAGAAAATATGGATCACTGGAACCGGGCAATGACTACTCGTTTACAGGATCTGTTAGTGCTGGATACGCCACGGCATCTGGTAGATCTTGCAGTGGATACGTTAAGCAGAAATCTGACGGGACGGTTTGCAGTCATGGTGACGCCGTTTGGTCAGCAGGCTTCACAGCAGGCATTTGCCCACCTTGCGGTGCTGCGTTTACAGCAGACCTATCAGAATATTGTGACACTGATCTATGAAAATGCGATTGTGACATTGTTTGGCGGTGTAAAATATACGACAGAGCATCCGATCTTGCGGCCGGACAATAATTTCCTGGCAGGGAAACTGTTTCAGTTTTTTGAAAAATATAATATGAAGTGCGGTCTGAGCAACAGTTTTCAGGATCTGCGTTTTACGAGGATGTTTTACCATCAGGCATTGTATGCAGCAGAACTTGCCGTTTCCCAAAATCCGGAGCGGCCGGCGGTGTTTATGGATCAGATGCCGCTGCCTCTGTTTTTTTCCCTGTTGAAATATGAGCCTGGAAGAGTGTTCCTTCATCCGGTCATATTCCAGATCCGGGCATATGACAGAAAGCATGGCACAGAGTATGAGAAGACGCTTCGCACCTATGTACTTTGTATGAAGAACAGGGAAGAAGCAGCAGAAAAACTCAGCATACATAAAAATACGCTGGGATATCGCCTCTCCCGGATCATGGATATATTTGATCTGCCCCTGGAGGATTCCCGGACCTCGTTGAATCTGTTGTGTACTGCCCTTATGCTGGAGATCGACAACAGCCTCGGAGACCGGAAACCACCACATGAAAAGTAAAAGCAGGTTTGTTTACCAGGGAGAATTGTCCCGCAGTCCCCATTCCAGCATGCCAAGAACATCGTCATCCCATTGGTCGGAAGGCTTGTAATCCAGGATCATGTCGATGAGGATTTTTTCCCGCTGATCTTTTGGCTCATAGCCGGTTGTTTTTAACTGTTCGTTCAGGTAATCATGAAGTTTTGGGATGGAAGCGGACTGGATCAGTTCGGCATCCGGCTCTGCCTGCATCTGGTGCAGCAGCAGTCCGATGGCATAGGCGGCTTCGTAGTTGCCGGTAATGATATTGACATCCCGTTGGGTTTTGCGGATTACGGCGCTGCGTGCGATGGAAGGTACCATGTGTGAATCTCCTTTCGTTTCTTATATTTTTTCGGTGGTGCTCAATACAATGCTAAATCAGAAGTTATTCAATATCAAGCGCCACGTACAACCGGTGTAAAATCATCCGTATCGCCGCAGAACATGCCCTGTAAGCCATGAGTGATATGTTCCATTATCGGTTTTGCAAGGGAGAAGCTGTCCTGGTGTATGGTTACATAAAACAGAGATTTTGTGTGATGTTTTGCCAGAAACTGATTGCTGTATTCGTCTCGGAGATCCAGCGGAGCCGTTTCAAAATCGATAGTTTTGCCGTCACTTAATGTAATTTCCAGAACACCGGCGGCTTCCCAGATTTCAAGACTGAGGTCATCGGAATCATTTACTGTTGTCCAGATATCGCGGACGGTAATCTCCTGCGGACAAAGATAGAGCCACTGCGCCGGTACATTTGTACCGGTATTTTTTTTCTCTTTTATTTTTTTAAGTTTGGATTTATTTTTCATAGAAGAACCTCCAGGGCATTACTTGTTATTTTGTTTTTTCTGATTTATACTTTAACATAATATGGAACAGAAAGGGATATGAAATTATGATAATCACAGAATATGGAAATGAAAAATACAAGATCCGTCTGGAAGCATTGTCTACAAATGGACGTGGCTTGAATATTTTTGTGACGGGTGGAGATACGCCTCATGTAGGAGCAGTGGCATTGGCTGTACCTTCTGCTAATGCAGCGACTGGGGAGACAACCTGCGATATTAATATTATTACCGCATATGGCCATAAGGATCGTTTCCTGGCGGAAAAAGTAGCGGATCTGGTCTGTCGTCAGACCGGAGAGATCGTGTCTGTGACTGCTGGTGTGCATGTGGATGATGCTACCGGTGATGATCTGCGGACATTGATTGCAAATACGATTACAGCTGCAGAAAATTTTCTGGGAGATTATCTGGCTGAATTTGTAAATAAAGCAAAAGAGGGTGTTGTAGAGTAAGATGACAGAAGCAATAAAAGAAAATCCGCTGGGCAGCCTTCCTGTCCGGAAACTGATGCTGAAATTTGCGATTCCCAGTATTGTCGCCATGGTCATCAGCGCCCTTTACAATATCGTAGATCAGCTCTTTATCGGGCAGGCAGTGGGAACTCTTGGAAATGCTGCCACGAACATAGCCTTTCCGCTTACGACAGCCTGTATCTCGCTGGCATTGATGTTCGGTGTCGGAGGCGCATCCTGTTTTAATCTGGATATGGGGCGGGGAAACCGGGAAAAAGCCATTTACTATGTTGGAAATGCGGTGGTATTGCTTTTTTCCAGCGGAGCGATACTTCTGATCATTACGCAGCTGTTTCTGACACCTTTGTTAAAAGGATTCGGAGCTCCATCAGAGGTACTTCCCTATGCGCAGTCTTATGTGCGGATCACATCCATCGGTTTTCCATTCCTGATTCTGACGACAGGCGGCGGACATCTGATCCGTGCAGACGGCAGCCCGCAAATGACGATGATCTGTAATGTGACCGGCGCTGTGATCAATACCGTGCTGGATGCATTATTTGTGTTAAAGTTTCAGTTTGGCATGGCAGGCGCGGCATGGGCGACTGTGATCGGGCAGGTGGTTTCCGGCGTTATCGTAATCTTGTATATTCGTCAGTATAAGACGGTAAAACTGGAGAAAAAGCACTTGCTTGTGAATTTCCGATATGCGAAAGAGATCGCAACGATCGGAATGGCGGCTTTTTTGAATCAGCTGGCCATGCTGGTAGTGCAGATCGTGATGAACAATTCCCTGACTTACTATGGAGCATTGTCAGAATTTGGCGAGGCGATCCCTCTGGCCTGTGCAGGCATTGTCATAAAGGTCAATCAGATCTTTTTCTCTGTCGTCATCGGACTTTCTCAGGGGTGTCAGCCCATCGCAAGCTTTAATTACGGAGCTAAAAAATACGCCAGAGTGCGTGAAGCGTATCGTGTATCTGTAGCCCTTGGCGTGGCAATCTCACTGGTATCCTTCGCTTTGTTCCAGATTTGCCCGAGACAGATCCTGCAGTTATTTGGAGATAATACGGAACAGTATTTTGCTTTTGGTGTACAGTTTTTCCGGATCTTTTTGTTTTTTACCTGGCTGAATGCGTTGCAGCCGCTGACGGCGAATTTCTTTACGTCTATCGGTAAACCGAAGAAAGGAATCTTCCTTTCCCTAACGCGGCAGCTCCTCTTCTTTTTACCGCTGATCATTATTCTGCCAAGGATTTTCGGCGTGGTCGGACTGATGTACACGGCGCCGATTGCAGACGTGGCTGCGGGAGTCGTGGCGATCACGATGGCGGCGGCAGAATTCAGACTGATGAAGCGACAGGAGCAGGAACTGGTCGGGATGGCATAAGTGGTTTCTGGCGAAATGAGATTGCTTCAGCAGGCATATATATGTAAATACTTGAATAAAAACCAGAAAATGTTGTATGGTAAAAGAATAATTTAAAGAGTCATGCGACGGAAGTAAAAAATAATTTACGGGAAAAATTATAACAGGAGGGTAACGATGAGAAAATATGCATTTGGCGTGGATATCGGTGGAACGACTGTGAAAATGGGGCTGTTTACTACCGGGGGAGAACTGCTTGAAAAATGGGAGATTCCGACGGATACTTCTGAAAATGGAGCGCATATTCTTGGCGATATCGCAAAAGCCATTGAGTCAAAAATGCAGGAGAAAGGAATTGAAAAAGGGCAGATTTCCGGTATCGGCATGGGCGTGCCGGGACCAGTGGATGAAGATGGCGTGGTACATAAGTGCGTTAACCTCGGCTGGGGTGTGTTTAACATTGAGGAGACCATGTCTCAGATGACAGGGCTGCCATGCAAGGCCGGAAATGATGCCAATGTAGCAGCACTGGGAGAGATGTACCGCGGCGGTGGCGCAGGAAGTAAAAATATGGTTATGATCACGCTGGGAACCGGTGTGGGCGGCGGTATCATCGTGAATGGAAAGATTCTTGCCGGCTGCAATGGAGCGGCTGGAGAAGTGGGGCATTTCACTGTTAATGAGGACGAGCCAGAGACATGCGGCTGTGGAAAACATGGCTGTCTGGAGCAGTATGCATCCGCCCGTGGCATTGCCAATATGGCGAAAAAGAAACTGGCTGTCACGACAGAAGAGTCTGTCCTGAGAAAGTGTCAGGATGTGACCGCCAAAGACATTTTTGATGGGGCAAAAGCAGGGGATGATTTTTCTCTGTCTCTTGTAGATGAGCTTGGAAAAATGATTGGAAAAGCATGCTCCTATATTGCCTGTGTGACCAATCCGGAAGTGTTCGTCGTAGGCGGCGGCGTATCAAAAGCCGGAACGATCCTTACAGATGTGATCCGGAAGCATTTCCGGGAATACGCATTCCATGCGTCACGGGAGACCCCATTTGTACTGGCAACATTGGGGAATGATGCCGGGATTTATGGTGGCGTGAAGATGGTGCTGTGATTTTATTTAAAAAGTCGATAACTGTGGTATAGCAGCTTTGGATTCACGGAAGAAATGTTGAGGGGAAAGATTAATGAGTGAAAGAAGAGGTGTTGTAATTTGACACAGGCAGACAGTAAGAAACAAAAAAGTGACAGCACGACTGCAGAAAAAACGGAGAGCTGCCAACAGACAGATGTCCTGAAACGATACATATATTTTGGATGCGGCCTGTTTGTCATGGCATTTGGCGTGGCATTTTCCATACGGGGAAATCTTGGAACGTCTCCGATTTCCAGTTTCCCTTATGTATTGAGTCTGCTGACGCCGCTGACCGTGGGAACAGCCACGATCTGTATGCATTGCGTGCTGATCCTGATCCAGATATTGATTCTTCGGAAAAAGTATCGGCCGGTGCAACTGGTACAGCTTCCGGTGGCATTTGCCTTTGGTTATCTGACAGATTTTGCACTGTGGGTACTGCGGGATGTGACATATACTGCCTATTGGCAGCAATGGATCTTATGCATCATAGGCATTATACTGGTAGGATTTGGTGTCAGCATGGAGTTTACGGCGAATGTAGTAGTGCTTGCCGGAGAGGGCGTCGTTCTGGCGGTGTGTCAGGTAAAACCGGTCAGAGTCAGCAATATGAAGATTGCTTTTGATGTGACGCTGGTGGCATCAGCAGTGATCATTTCCGTGATCGGGCTACATCATCTGGCAGGCGTCCGGGAAGGGACCGTGGCGGCGGCAATACTGGTGGGAACTTTTACAAAGAAGTTTAATGAGATTCAGAAAAAGTTTACAGAAAATGTGCTGGGATGGATATAAGCATGAAACGATAACAATGATAATGATTTCTGAAATAGAAGCCAGTTGTTTATAATGTAAATAATATGTTTTCAAAATCTATATTAGAAGATTCTGAAAAACGTGAATGAGACAAGGAGGATACAAAAGTGTTAAATTTTGAATACTATACCCCGACAAAAGTGGTATTTGGCAAGCATGCAGAGGATCAGGCAGGAGAACTGGTAAAATCCTGTGGCTGCAAAAAAGTACTGGTTCATTATGGCGGTCAGAGCGCAAAAAAGAGCGGTCTGCTGGATCGCATCTATGCATCTTTAGATGCAGCAGGCATTGATTATGTTAGCCTTGGTGGTGTCGTTCCGAATCCACGTCTTTCCAAAGTGTACGAGGGCATTGAACTTTGCAAAAAGGAAGGTGTTGATTTTCTTCTTCCGGTTGGCGGCGGCAGTGTCATTGATTCTGCAAAAGCGATTGGATACGGTCTGGCAAATGATGGCGACGTATGGGATTTCTATGAAAAAACGAGAGTCCCGCAGGGATGCGCGCCGATCGGAGCAGTGCTTACGATTGCGGCAGCAGGAAGTGAAATGAGCGATTCTTCTGTTATTACCAATGAAAATGGCGGTTTGAAACGTGGCGTAAATTCTAACCTGTGCAGATGTAAATTTGCCATCATGGATCCGGAACTGACTTATACGCTTCCAGAGTATCAGACTATGTGCGGATGTGTGGATATCATGATGCATACGATGGAGCGTTATTTTACTTTGGAGAAAGATACAGATCTGACAGATGCCATTGCAGAGTCTTTGCTGAAAACTGTTATGAAACATGCGAAGATCTTAAAAGAAGATCCGGAAAATTATGATTCCAGAGCGCAGGTTATGTGGGCAAGCAGCCTTTCCCACAACGGACTGACCGGATGCGGAACCAGCGGCGACTGGGCGTGCCATCAGATTGAGCATGAAATCGGCGGTATGTTTGATGTAGCTCACGGTGCAGGTCTTGCAGCTGTATGGGGAAGCTGGGCGCGTTATGTCAGCCCGGTGGATTACAGCAGGTTTGCAAAATTTGCGGTAAATGTTATGGACATCGATCCTTCCGGAAAAGATGACAAAGAACTGACGCTTGCCGGTATCGAAGCAATGGAGGACTTTTATCGTTCCATCAATATGCCGATTTCTATGAAAGAGCTTGGTGTTGAGCCGACTGCGGAACAGATCGAGGATATGGCATATAAATGCACATATATGGGACGCAGAACCATCGGTGGATTTAAAGTTCTGAAAAAAGAAGATATTGCAGCGATTTATGAGGCCGCAAAATAGAGAGAAAAATGTGTATGTCGGAGGACTTTCAGCCAATTTTATGAGAGTGCTTTCCGGAGATACATGAAACATGACAGGAGGCAGCTGTCCAAGAATGAATCCGGCGACAGCAGGGAAACATATGAAGAAATATATTATGGCGCTGGATCAGGGAACCACCAGCAGTCGGGCGATTTTGTTTGACAGAAACGGACAGATCTGCAGTGTCGCACAGAAAGAGTTTTCACAGATTTATCCGCAGCCGGGCTGGGTGGAGCATGATCCGATGGAAATCTGGTCTACACAGCTGGCGGTCTGCACGGAAGCAGTGGCGAAGATTGGTGCGGCAGCAGAAGACATTGCGGCGATTGGAATTACAAACCAGCGGGAGACAACGGTAGTATGGGATAAAAGAACCGGAAAACCGGTGTACAATGCCATCGTATGGCAGTGTCGCAGAACCGCAGACCGGATACAGAAAATGAAAGAAGAAGGCTGGGAAGCGTATATCCATAAGACGACCGGACTGGTGGCAGATGCTTATTTTTCCTCATCCAAAGCAGCATGGATATTGGATCATGTGGAAGGCGCGAGAGCAGAGGCAGAAGCCGGAAATCTGTTGTTTGGAACCATCGACACCTGGCTGATCTGGAATCTGACCCGTGGAAAAGTCCATGTGACAGATTATACCAACGCATCCCGGACGATGATGTTTGATATTCACAATGGCTGTTGGGATGAGAAACTGCTGGAATATTTTCAGATTCCGGTTTCTATGCTTCCGGAAGTGAAACCGTCCAGCTGTTTGTATGGTTATACCGCAGAGGGAGTTCTGGGAAGCGTGGTTCCGATCGCCGGAGCGGCAGGAGATCAGCAGGCGGCGTTGTTCGGTCAGTGTTGTTTTGAACCCGGAGAGGTAAAAAATACTTACGGAACGGGTTGTTTTATGCTGATGAATACCGGAAATCATGCAGCTGCTTCTGAAAACGGCCTGCTGACAACGATTGCGGCTACTGCAGACGGAAGCATCCATTACGCGCTGGAAGGAAGTGTCTTTTCAGCCGGATCTTCCATTCAGTGGCTGCGGGATGGATTGCGTCTGATCCAGAATGCATCAGAGACAGAAGAATATGCGTCTTCGGTTCCTGATACCAACGGTGTGTATGTAGTGCCGGCATTTACCGGGCTTGGCGCGCCTTACTGGGATCCATATGCGAGAGGGACGGTAGTTGGTATTACAAGAGGCTGCACGAAAGAGCATTTTATCCGGGCAACACTGGAATCCATGGCATATCAGACGCGGGATATCCTGGATGTGATGCGGCAGGAATCCGGTGTGGAGCTGAAACAGCTGCGTGTGGATGGCGGCGCCTCCAGAAATAACTTTCTCATGCAGTTTCAGGCTGATATTCTGGATGCGGAAGTAGTCAGACCGGAGTGCGTAGAATCTACGGCGCTTGGGGCTGCTTATCTCGCCGGACTTGCGGTAGGATTGTGGGAAAACACAGATGATATCCTTAAAAACCGCGGGGCAGAGCAGGTATTTTCCGTAAAAATGGAACCTGCGGTGCGGGAACAGAAGGTCAGAGATTGGAGACGGGCTGTGAAACGGTCGTTTGCATGGGCGCAGGAAGATGGCGAATAGGAGAATATTTATAATGAATAAGAGGGAATTTACATTTTTGTCGGCAGATCACAAGACGCGCATTCATGCGATTGTGTGGGAACCGGACGGAGAATGCCGTGGGATTTTGCAGATCTGTCATGGCATGGTGGAATATATTGACCGTTATGATGAATTTGCCGGATATCTGAATGAACGGGGATGGATGGTCGTGGGGCATGATCATCTGGGACATGGTAAGTCTGTGACGTCAGAAACGGAACTGGGATATTTTGGACATCCGGATGGAAATCAGTATGTGATCGCAGATATTCATGCTTTGCGAAAACAGACGCAGACGGAGAATCCCGGTGTGCCGTATTTTATGTTAGGACACAGCATGGGATCTTTTCTGCTCCGGCAGTATCTGGAGATGCATGGCAATGGATTGAAGGGTGCGATCATTATGGGAACCGGCACACAGCCGGGGATCGTCCTGAAACTTGGAAAAATGATCTGCAAGACGATCGCAGCTTTCCGCGGATGGCATTATCGCAGCACTTTTGTGGACAATATGGCCTTTGGCGGATATAACAAAAAATTTGAACCTGCACGGACGAAAAATGACTGGCTGACGAAAGATACGACCATCGTTGAGCGTTACTGTCAGGATCCGCTGTGTACGTTTCAGTTTACCGTGAATGCATATTATCAGATGTTCCGTGGTATCGAATATGCTCAGACACATGTGGATCAATTGCCGAAAAAACTGCCGCTGCTTCTGACAGCCGGCGCACAGGACCCGGTAGGTAATTTCGGAAAGAGTGTGTCTGAACTGTATGAGATCTATCAGAAAACCGGCATTCAGGACGTGTCTTTGAAACTGTATGAAAATGACCGGCATGAGATTCTGAACGAGACAGATCGGCAGGATGTGTACGGAGATATTGCTGTCTGGCTGGAAAGGCATCTGGGCTGATCAAAATTTATTCTCCGATCAGCCGCTGTACCAGTTTTACTGCTTCTGCAGCGTCTTTGGAATAGCCATCCGCACCGATCTCATCTGCAAAGCTCTGGGTAATGACAGCTCCGCCGATAATGACTTTTGTCTTCAATTGTTTTTCATGAACCAGTTCTACCACATCTTTCATGCGCATCATGGTGGTGGTCATCAGGGCAGACAGCGCAATAAAGTCTGCGTTTTCATCAATTGCAGTCTGGACAATGATTTCTCTGGAAACATCTTTGCCCAGGTCGATGACCCGGAATCCATAGTTTTTCAACATCAATGCTACAAGGTTTTTGCCGATGTCGTGGATATCGCCTTCTACAGTGGCGATGACAATGGTTGTCTTTGGACCATCGCTGTCGTCGGTGGAAAGCATCGGTTCTAAATATTCGATCGCAGTCTTCATAGCTTCTGCACTGGAGATCAGCTGTGGGAGAAAGTAAGTCTTTTTCTCGAAGAGATCGCCCACTTCGTTGATGGCAGGGATTAAGTCTTCATTAATGATGTCGCCCGGAAGTCTGCCTTTGTCCAGTTCTGCTTTTGCTTCGTTTATAATGGATTTTTTGTTTCCTTTCAGCACGCACTGGAAGACAGCGCTGCCGTTTTTGGCGGCATTTTTAGAAGCGCCCTTTCCGGAGCTGGCATTTTCGGATGTTCGGGAATTTTTTGCGTTGTCGTTGTTTTTTCCAGTGAAATTAACAGCATTGTCATTACCTGCTGCACGAAGCGCAGCCTGCGCAGCTTCAGCTTCTTCCTTTGCTGCAGCTACCTGTGCCATACGTTCGATATATCGGATATCAGATTCTTCCTTGTTCAGCAGCAGATCGCTGGCATAAGCCAGACTCATCATGACTTCGCTGGACGGGTTGGCGATTGCCATGGTCAGACCGCTCTGGATTGCCATAGTTACAAATGCGCCGTTTACATAGGCACGGTTTGGCAGGCCAAAGGAAATATTGGAAAGCCCGCTGACAGTAGCCAGTCCCAGTTCATTTTTACAATAGGAAATGGTTTCTAGTGTCTCGAGCGCAGCGCGTTTGTTGGCGCCGACCGTTGCTACCAGACCATCTACAACGATATCTTCTTTTCGCAGACCGAGAGAAAGAGCGCGATCCATGATTGTATGGATGATTTCTTTTTTCTTTTCAATAGTTTCCGGGATTCCTTCGTCAGAAAGGGGAAGCAGGATAAACATAGCGCCGTATTTTCTTGCGATGGGCAGCAGTTTTTCAAATTTTTCCGTTTCCAGAGAGATGGAATTGATCAGCGCACGGCCCGGATAATGGCGCAGTGCTGTTTCAATAATATCCACATGACTGGAATCGATACAGAGTGGGAGACTGGTAGTCATAGTCACTGTATCGATGGCCTTCAACATCATTTCTTTTTCATTGATACCGTTCATCCCCATATTAATGTCCAGGATATCTGCTCCCATGGCTTCCTGCTGTTCCGCCATCTCTGTGACCAGATCCAGATCGCCTTCCCGGAGCGAAGCCTGCAGCTTTTTCTTGCCGGTCGGGTTAATGCGTTCTCCGATGACAAGGAAACGGCCATTAATATCGATCTCCTGTGTTTTGCGTTCTGAGGCAAGTACACGGTAAATCGTTGTATTCACTGGCTGCGGCGTCATGTCTTTTGTGGCAGCCACAAGCTTTGCAATGTGTTCCGGCGTAGTTCCGCAGCATCCGCCGAGAACGGATGCGCCGGCTTCTATCAGAGCTGGACCAAAGGATGCAAATTCGTCCGACGTCATATCGTAGACGGTCTCGCCGTCGATCAGTTTCGGAAGACCTGCATTTGGCTTGGCCAGGATCGGAACATTGGCATAGTGGCGCATGAGACGTACGATTTCTGTCATTTCCTCCGGACCGGTAGAACAGTTGACGCCGATAACGTCAGCGCCGAGACTCTGGAGGACGACAACTGCGGTCTTGGGATCTGTGCCGTACAGCGTTCTGCCATCTTCGTTAAAGGTCATGGATGTGATGACCGGAAGATCACAGATTTCTTTGATGGCAATGAGAGCGGCACGGGTTTCTGCCAGGCTCATCATAGTTTCGACTACAAAGAGGTCTACGCCGGCGTCCAGCAGGATCTGTGCCTGTTCTTTGTAGATGTCGATCAGAGTCTCCAGTTCCAGAGAACCCATAGGAGCAAGGCTTTCGCCGGTCATGGTCAGATTTCCGGCGATGTAGGCCTGCTTTCCGGAAGCGGCAATCGCCTGACGGGAGAGACCTACGAGCTGCGTGTTCATCTCAACGATATATTCATCCAGACCGTATTCCTTTAATTTCAGGCGGTTTCCGGAAAAGGTAGGCGCATAGAGAATCTGTGTGCCGGCTTCCAGAAACTGTTTTTGCAGATCTATGAGAATATCCGGGTGTTTTAAGATCCACATTTCCGGGCAGATACCGGAAGGCATGCCTGCTTTTTGCAGGTTGCTGCCGGTGGCTCCGTCCAGATAAAGCGGACTTGTATTCATGAGGGAATATAATTCCTGTGTTGTCATTGTTTCTTTGTCCTCCATTTAGATAGATTCTTCCGGGAGTGCATCTATAATGCTGCAGATCAGCGATACCCGGTTAAATGGCGTCATAAAATAAAATCCGTCTGCGATGCCCTGCAGTTTACGGATCACGGACAGCGAGATGGCGCATGCCACTTCTTCAGCTTCAGTACGGGTCATATCCGGGCGGTACTTGCTGATGACTTCATCCGGTACACAGATGCCTGGCATCTCATTGTGGATGAACTGGGCATTCCGATAGCTGACCAGAGGCATGATGCCGCACAAGATTTTTGTATCCAGACGTTCCTTCATAATGCGGATGCGTTCAATATCTTCATCCGAATAGATTGGCTGGGTCAGAAACCAGGAAGCGCCGGCATCGATTTTACGCTGCATACGCTCGATCACTTTATCCAGATTTGCCTGATTCTGGTTTAATGCTCCGCCATAGGAGAGGGCGTCCTGATGGAACACCTCTTCATTCAGCGCTTTGACATACTCCATAAAACGAATGGAGTTAAAATCAAACACAGCTTTCGTATTTCCGCGGTCGCCGCTTGGAACCGGGTCGCCGGTTACGATCATCAGGTTGCGGATGTTATTGATATGTGCGCCTAAAAGAGTGGAATGCATGCTGATGCGGTTGCGGTCCCGGCATGCGATATGAGGCATGACCGGAATATCCACGAGAGAGGACACTTTGCTTGCAAGAAGGACAGAGTCCGCTCTTGCCCGTGCCAGTGGGGAATCCGCAAGGGTAATGATATCCACATTATGATCTTTTAACTGAAAGGCGCCTTCCAGAAGTTTTTCCGCATTCTGGTCAAAAGGCGGATCTAACTCTACCGCGATCACTGTCTTACCGGCTTCCAGCTTCTGCATGAAAAGATTGTTGCGGGTTTTGGATACTTCTACCTCTACCATGCTGCCTTCTATCTGGCGGCGCTCATAAGGCGCATGTTCTTTTAACAGATCGTTCAGTGCACGGATGTGTTTTGGCGTGGTGCCACAGCATCCGCCCAGGATGTTGACACCCATGTGGGCGATGCGCTCCAGCTGCTCTGCAAACCATGCTACGCCGTCAGAGTAGATGGTACGTCCACGCAGAATCTGAGGATATCCGCTGTTTGGCAAGATCTGAATATACTTATCCGCAGAAAAATTCTGCGCTTTTAAAAGTTCATGCATATGTCCGGCACCGATGAGGCAATTGCAACCGTAGCTGTCGATATCATCTGATTTTGCGGCATCTGCAAAGAGCCGTTTGATGCTTAGCCCTTTTGTCGTATATCCGTTTCGGTTGATGGAAAAAGACACAGCAATAAAGGCATCTGGTTTTTGCTGGCGGATATAAGCGGCGGTCTGTAAAACAGTATGAATGTCGGACTGAGTTTCAAAGTTAAAAATTTCAGCGCCACAGTCTAAGAAGCAGTCAGCCAGAAAACGATATTCCGCTGCTTCATCCAGATCTGACTCTGAGAAAAGAAAAGATTCTGCGATCGGTCCGATATCAGCTGCGATCCAGGCTGGATGTCCACTGTCTTTTACCGCTTCACAGGCGATGTTCCATGCGGCTTTAATCAGTTCCCGCAGATACTGATCCTGTGCAGTGGCATCTTCCAGTTCTTTGGAAACTGCAAGGGAATGGTTGATGGCAAACGTATTGGTACGGATCAGTCTGGCGCCGCTATCCAAATACATTTTGTGGATGGACCGGATCAGATCCGGGTCAGACAGGTTGGCTTCCTCTGCGATGGCAGAGGGATTTGTTGTCAGAGTATCAAAATAGGTACCCATGGCACCGTCCATGATTACAATATGGTTTTTTAAATAATCTCGAAAATTCATAGTAAAACTCTCCATTGGCGTATAAAACAAGTTTAATCTGCTTTCGGAATTTTAATTTATAGAAGATTCCGAAAACAACAGTCGGTGTTTGTACATCGGTCACAGGTGTGACTGCAGTCTGACGGAACATCTTTGCAAATGCCGTAGAAAACAACTGTCTGGGAAGGCAGTAATGCGCAGGAATCTGTGATCATGACAGGAAAATTTGGCCAGCGCGTCTGCAGTGTCGGAATCAAAAACGAAAGCTCCTTTTCATCGCAGAAGATCATATCTGTCAAAAATCCGCGGGTTTCCCGGTGTACGATCTCTTTTAGCTGTTCATAAGAATGAGAAAGGATCTGAAGACAGAGACATTCGACAGCATAGGCTTTTGCATAATTTCCTTCTGCCTGAAACTGTTCCATGGCAGTGTCCGGCCAATCTCCAAGAGAAATGGTCACTGTCATCTGTCCGTCAGAAGGGTAGTTATATTCGTAGTAAACGACTGGTTCGATCCGGCGGATCAGCTGCCGGTACAGTGTCTGGATAAGAGTTTCCTGATTCTCAAAATGATAACGGCGGATACAGTCGATCAGCTGTTGATCATTCAGTCTCAGAAACAGTCTTTTGTACTTCATGCCGTCGTCATCTCCTTCCTTTTTAGAAACGTTCCGGAGCTGAAAATATTTTTGGTTTTCAGGTTTTATACATTATAAGTAGGTTAAAGCACGGATTTCGTTTTGTCAAGAAAATGGTAGGTAAATAGCTCTAAGTGTGATACAATAATCTTTATCTGCAAAACATACAAAAAGGAGCGGAAAAGATGGAAATAGAGTTCTGGAAAAAGTACCTTCCGGAGTTTCGGGAAAAGACGGCAGCATTTTATCAGGGGCATCTGAGTGTGGCCGAATATAAAGGATTTTCCGGATTGTACGGTTCATATGCTCAGCGGGGAGGAAAGGCAAGTATGCTGCGCCTGAGAATGACCGCCGGATGTGTAACAAAAGAAAAGCTTGCTTTTATTGCAAAAGCGATTCGGGATTACAAGATAGACAGAGTGCATTTTACGACCTGTGAGACGGTTCAGCTTCATAATCTTGGAGAACGGGCAGTCACAGAACTGTTGGAAAAAGCGCTGGATGCAGGCATCATTACGATGGGAGGCGGTGGAGATTTTCCACGAAATGTCATGTGTTCACCTTTATCCGGCGTGGAAGCAGGGGAATATTTTGACGTTATGCCATGGGCGAAAGCCGCCGGAGAATATCTGATGACGCTGATTCCGGCAGAGAAGATGCCAAGAAAGCTGAAAGTATGCTTTTCCAATTCTCCGGCAAATGTGGTGCATGCAACTTATCGTGATCTCGGGTTTGTGGCAAGGGAAGACCAGACATTTGATGTGTATAGCGCCGGCGGTCTGGGAAATAATGCAAGGCTGGGCATCCTGGTGGCAGAACAGGTGCGGCCACAAAAGATTCTTTACTATATAAAAGCGATGTGGCTGATGTTTTGCGCATATGGCAATTATAAGAACCGCGGAAAAGCCCGTACCCGATATATGCAGGAAACTTTTGAAACTGTGGAAGCTTATCGGGAAGCGTTTCAGGAAAAACTTCGGGAAGCGCTGGATTCCGGGGAAGATATGGATCTTGAGATAATGCAGCATGAGGTTCAGAAAAAAGAGGATGGCAGCAGGGTTTCCGGGAAATGGATCCTGCCGCAGAAACAGAATGGTCTGTATACCGTCAAATGGCATCCCATTGGCGGACAGCCCCGGCCGGAAATCTTGTGTGAATTGTCGGACCTGATCGCAGATATGGAGAACACAGAACTTCGTCTTGCGCCGGATGAGACTGCTTATATCATTAATCTGACTGGTGCCGAGGCAGAGAAAGTTCAGGAAGTAATCTTTCCGGATCAGGCAGGGACGTTGTTTGAGACGTCAGTAAGCTGTATCGGTGCTTCTATCTGTCAGGTTGGATTGCGGGATTCCCAGGAGCTGCTGTGGAAATGCGTAAAAGCTGTACGACAGGCAGAGATTCCGGATGGCGCATTGCCGCAGATCCACATATCCGGCTGCACATCGTCCTGTGGAACCCATCAGACCGGCGTTATGGGATTTCGGGGCGCAGTCAAAAACGTGGATGGAAAACCGCAGCCGGCATATATTTTTTATATCAATGGATGTGAGCGGCAGGGTCAGGAACAGTTTGGATATGAAGCAGGAACGATGCTGGCGGAAGTGATCCCGGCATTTCTGGTGGAGCTGGGACAGACCGTGGCAGCAAGCGGCATGGATTACTCAAACTGGCATCAGATGCATGCACAGGAGCTTGAAACGCTTGCCGGAAAATATTTTGGGTAATCAGGATCTGCAAAAGCACAGATATTTTATATAGCCTGCAAATAAAAAATCAAGGATAAATAGTAGAAGGGAGAACAATTATGAGCGATTATAAATTAAACACCAAATGTGTGCAGGGAGGTTATACACCGGGAAACGGAGAGCCGAGACAGATCCCAATCATTCAGTCTACAACGTTTAAATATGATACCAGCGAGGCAATGGGAAGACTGTTTGACCTGGAGGATTCCGGTTATTTCTATACAAGACTGCAAAACCCGACCAATGATATGGTGGCAGCAAAGATTGCTGAACTGGAGGGAGGTACCGCTGCGATGCTGACTTCCTCCGGTCAGGCAGCGAACTTTTTTGCCTTGTTCAATATCTGCGAATGCGGCAGCCATATCGTGGCATCTTCTTCCATTTATGGCGGAACATTTAACCTAATCGAAGTTACTATGAAAAAAATGGGAATTGATGTTACGTTTGTATCTCCAGATTGCAGCGAGGCAGAACTGAATGCAGCTTTTCAGGAGAATACCCGTGTAGTATTTGGTGAGACGATCGCCAATCCGGCGCTGACCGTGCTTGATATCGAGAAATTTGCGAAAGCAGCCCACGCCCATGGTGTGCCGCTGATCGTGGACAACACATTTCCAACACCGGTTAATTGCAGACCGATCGAATGGGGAGCAGATATTGTAACCCATTCCACTACAAAATATATGGATGGCCACGGTGCAGCAGTGGGTGGCGCAATCGTTGATTCCGGAAACTTTGACTGGATGGCGCATGCGGACAAGTTCCCGGGATTGTGTACACCGGATGAGTCTTACCACGGCATTACTTATGCTGAAAAATTCGGTCAGGGCGGAGCGTTTATTACCAAATGTACGGCGCAGCTGATGCGTGACTTTGGATGTATCCAGTCTCCGCAGCACGCATTTATTCTAAATCTTGGTCTGGAATCCCTTCATGTGCGGATGCCGCGTCACGTGGAAAACGGTCAGGCAGTGGCTGAGTTCCTGCTGCAGCAGCCGCAGGTTAAAGCAGTCAGCTATCCGGGACTGAAGAGTGATCCATATTATGAACTGGCGAAAAAATATATGCCGAATGGCGGATGTGGCGTCGTTTCCTTTGAACTGAAAGGCGGCCGTGCGGCGGCAGAAGCATTTATGAAAGAGCTGAAACTGGCAGCTATCGAGACGCATGTGGCGGATGCCCGCACCTGTTGTCTGAATCCGGCTACATCTACACATCGTCAGATGACGGATGAACAGTTAGAAGCAGCAGGAATCCCGGCCGGCCTGATCCGTATTTCCTGCGGACTGGAAGATAAGGAAGATCTGATCGCAGATCTGGAGCAGGCGCTTGCAGCGATTGAAGCATAAAAGGGTACAAAAATTCAGAGATGACAATAGTTGGCAGAATATGCTATATTGATGTAATGGATATGAAGAAGTGATATTTTCTTCCAGAAAAATAGTTCCGGTGGAGTGTTAAAGATTGAAAAATTTCAGGGCAAAATAGAAGTGCAAGCTCTGACATGAGTATGAATAAGTAGAATACTGTGAGATTCAGATCGGATATTGAAGGAGTTCTTGAAAAATGAAAGAAAATAAGCTCATTACATTTGTAGTACCCTGTTACAATTCGCAGGATTATATGGAAAAATGCGTAGACAGTCTTCTAAAGGGAGGAGAAAAGGCAGAGATCCTGATCATAGATGACGGATCGACGGACCGTACTGGAGAGATTGCTGATCGCTATGAACGGGATCATCCTGGGAGAGTGCGCGCGCTGCACCAGGAGAACGGAGGACATGGCGAGGGTATCAATCACGGACTTCGTGAAGCTTCCGGAGTATATTTTAAAATCGTGGATTCAGATGACTGGCTTGCGGCGGATGCTTTGCAGGAGGTCCTGGATTGCCTTGAGTCTTTTGAAAAAGAGGGCGGCATTGATCTGTGCATCTGCAATTATGTATATGACCATCAGGGAAAGAAACGCAGAAACCAGACGATACGTTACGGAAATATCTTTCCGCAGGGAGAGATCTTCGGATGGGAGCAGACAAAGGCATTTCGCCCGTGGCAGCTGCTGACACTGCATTCCTGCATCTATCGAACGGAAATATTGCGCGCCTGTCATATGGAACTGCCAAAGCATGTATTTTATGAGGACAACCTGTTTGTGTATTATCCGCTGCCGAACGTTAAAAAAATGTATTATCTGAATGCAGATTTGTACCATTATTTTATCGGCAGGGAGGATCAGTCTGTATCGGAAACTGTTATTAAGAAACGCTGTGGCGATCAGATACTGATCACGACAAAGATTTTCAAATCTTATCATTTGGAAGAGATTGCAAAAGACAATCTAAAACTTGCAAAATATATGTACCATGAAATGGTCATGATGGCGACCATCGCAACAGCATTTACCCGTCTGAACAACAGCAAAGAGGCAGATGCGCAGGTCGAAGAAATGTGGAAAGATCTGGAAAGTTTTGACGAAAAACTTGCCCACAAAATAAAACATGCCTCCATTGCCGCCTTTGAAAATATTCCAGGCAGAGTCGGAAGGCTGTTTGGCATGCGGTGCTATCGGATTGCGCATCGCTTCGTGCTGAATTTCAATTAAATGGAATCTGTTTCGACTTGCAATAAAATGTCCACGCACTGTATTAGAATCTCCTCAATACGTTGCGTGGACATTTTTTGACCCTTATATATCGTTTAGAAAAATATGGCAGAGCTTTTAGTAATAGAGCGGACTGAATGTTTTAGTAAAATCATTGTCCGGGGATTCCAGAAGGAATGTGTGAACAAAATCATCGCCCGGTTTTAAAAACGGGAAGCGGTCAGATGTTGCCCAGTCCGGTTTGGTAAATTTTGGTGGATTTTTGATCACAGCGTTGGTCCAGTCATCGTTGCACTCGAACCACAGCTCAGAGAGACGATCCCAGTGACGCATCAGATTTGCCAGTTTGTCACCGCCTTCTTCCTTATTGTCATCTGTCGTGATCGGCAGTGCACTGCCTTCAAATTCAATAGCTTTGTGGCTGAAAAAACGAATCAGCCCCGGCATCTGCATGATTTCTTTTGCCTGTACTTCCAGGAAAAATTTATCACATTCTTCTTTATCTGCACCTTCCGGGTAACGATAAGCGATGACCCAGCGAAGGATCGGATGCTCTTCGTAGGACCAGTCAGAACCAAGAAAATCTTCGGTCGGTTCAGCCGGAATATGGATAATGTCCGCCTTGATGGCATTTGCTACCGGCTCAGGCGTCATTCCGATAAGACCTTTGTTTCCGCGGCGATAGTTAATATCATATGCCCAGTTCTCATGGATACGGTAAGTGTACAGTCCCTCATCCTGTGCGCCTTCCGGAGCCGGTACCGGACGATACAGCAGGTAACGGTTTGTCCACGGATACTGTGTCAGTACATCCGGAACATGCGAACGGCGGAACCAGCGTTCCATAGCAGGTCTTGCATTTTCATCTAACAGGTTATGAAAAATAACCATTTTTTCCATTGTCATAATAATAACCCTCCTTCATGATTTTATCATAACTAATTCACAGAGAGACGTCAATTACTATATATAATATATGATATAAAATAAAACGGGATTTATCCTTTAAATCACAATTCGGATATCTGCAGCAACGATTTCTTAAACTGGAACGCAAACAGTACCGAGGTAAAGCTTACGGCGATAATATCTGCCACCGGTTCTGCCATATATACTGACATGGGCAGCAGTTTTGGAAACAGGTGCGGCATCAGATAGATCAGTGGGATCAGCAGCACAAATTTCCGCATGACAGCGACCAGAATAGATGCTTTAGCATTTCCAAGAGAATTAAATGTCAGCTGACAGGCCATCTGAATGCCGAAGACACCGATGCCTGCCATATAAATGCGCAGAGCTGTTTTCGTAAATGTGATCAGCTCCTGGTTCGTTGTAAAGATGGAAGCAAATATATTTGGAAACAGCATAATGCAAAGCCACAGCAGGGCGGAATACAACAGACTGATTTTTAACAGAAGACGAAAAGCGGCTTTTACACGCGGCACATTTTTAGCACCATAATTAAAACTGACGATTGGCTGAGCCCCCTGTCCAAGTCCCTGCAATGGCAGTAATGCAAACTGCATGACACTCGTAATGATGGTCATGGCGCCTACGGCAAGGTCTCCGCCGTATTTCAGCAGAGAAGTATTAAAGCAGACAGAAATCACGCTTTCACTGGCTTGTATGATGAAAAGAGAGATTCCGAGGGAAAGAATTGGCAGCAGCGTATCAGCGCGCAGACGCATATATTTTTTCTGAATGCGTAAAATAGTCTTATTTCCGAGCAGAAAGCGCAGTACCCAGATACAGGAAACTGCCTGTGCGATGATTGTGGCCAGCGCAGCGCCCCTTACTCCCATATGAAGACCGAAGATAAAGACGGGATCAAGTCCGATATTGACAATTGCTCCAATGAGGACAGAGAGCATTCCAACCTTTGCAAATCCCTGTGCGGTAATAAAAATATTCATGCCAAGTGTCAGTTCTACAAAGATCGTGCCGATGGCATAGATGTTCATATAGTTCAGCGCATAAGGGATGGTATTTTCGCTGGCACCGAAAGCCATGAGCAGAGGCCGGTTGAAAATCAGAAGTACTGCTGTCAGGATCACGGAGATTATAATCTGTGTCGTAAAACAGTTGCCCAGCGTCTGCTGCGCAGAATCCAGATCTTTTCGCCCCATAAATATAGTAGCTCTGGGGGCGCCGCCATTGCCAATCAATGCGGCGAAAGCAGACACGATCATAATCAGGGGCATGCAGACGCCAATCCCTGTCAGGGAAAGCGCGCCGGTTTCTGGAATATGTCCGATATAGATGCGGTCTACGATATTGTAAAGCATATTGATGAGCTGGGCGGCTACCGTAGGGAGGGCGAGTTTCAGCAGAAGCCGTCCGATGGGCTCCGTGCCCAGAAAATCTTTGTTGTTGTTCATAAGTATAAAAATCCTTTCTGGCATATAATTCAAATTTTCTGTATAGCCGATGTATGATAATAGAATTATAACAGTTTATAAAATATAAGAAAACAAGTCCTCCGCTGATTTTTACCGTCTGCAATATCAATATAGAATCGCTGCGATATCAAAAAGAAATAGATATACGGCCAAATTCGTATTTGCATTGCAAAAATCTTTCTCAACAGGCAAAAAACTGGACATATTTTCCAAAGTGTATAGTAGCTATACGGAAATCTTTGCTGTTTCTTTACCGGACCGGTGCTATAATAGCACAGAGTTTTGAAAGGCCGGATGGCTGTGTTTTACTTGTTTTTTGTAACAGACATTAAGAAATTTGCACAAAAAAGGAACAGGAAAAACAAAGTGATATGCAGATTATACAAATGTGTATATGGCAATAGAAAAATGATCTGAAAAGAATGTTTTTCCAGTAAATAAATTTGGCAAATTTTAAAATTGACAAAATTGTGAAAAAAGAATAAGTATAACATATAGCCAACGGGGGTAAGATATAAACTTGCATTCGTTGGCTATTGCCTTTTTACGGGAAATATAATCCCCTGTATATTTCCGGTAAAAGGGACAAAACTTTTGTGCAGAAGCACACTGCATAAATGTTGAGAGTGAGGAGGTGACCAATACGAATGAATTGGTAAACGATTTGCTGAGTCAGTTAAATGTGCAGACAGTATTTACAATCCCAATTTTTGGAGGGATCAAGATTGCTGAGTCTGTGGTAGTCATGTGGATCATCATGGCGGCGCTGGTCGTCCTGTCCATTATACTGACGCATAATCTGAGTCTGGAGAACCCAAGCAAAAAACAGCTGGTGCTGGAGATCTGTATTGAGAAAGGTTACAACTTCTTCAAAGAGCTGCTGGGAGAGAAGGGAAAGGGCTATATCCCTTATCTGATGTGTGTGGCTCTCTATATCGGAACAGCAAATATCATAGGACTTTTTGGCTTCAAGCCGCCGACAAAAGATCTGAACTGTACCATCGCATTAGCGCTCATGAGTATTGTTCTTGTGGAATTTGCCGGAATACGGGCAAAGGGTGTGAAAGGTTGGGCAAAGAGCTTTGCAAAACCGGTAGCAGTCATCGCTCCGTTAAATGTGCTGGAGATCATCATACGGCCGTTTTCTTTGTGTCTGCGACTGTTTGGAAATGTTCTTGGCGCATTCGTAATTATGGAACTCATCAAAGAAGTGGTACCTATGGTGGTGCCGGTGGCATTCAGCCTCTACTTTGATATCTTCGATGGATTTATACAGGCATATGTATTTGTATTCCTGACATCGCTGTATATCGGAGAAGCGATTGAGGATTAGTAATCCGGAAGCAGTTTCAGAATCACAGTTTTTGAAGTCCGCAAAGAAACATTGTTGTGTTTCAGGAGAATGTGGATTCAAGGATCATTTAACCAGTAAACAAATCATAATCATAACGATTCAGCACAGATAAGTTTCTGTCAGAGGTAAAAAAGTTTTCTGACAGATAAGATATTCTGGACTGACATCTGAAACTACAGAATGTTCAAGCAGAAATATTATAGAATATGAAAAAGAAACCATGTGCTGAGAAAAATCATCAGAAAGAAAAGGAGAAATCATCATGTCAGTAGTAGCAATCGGAGCAGGTATCGCAGCAATCGCAGGAATCGGAGCAGGTGTAGGTATTGGTATTGCAACAGGTAAAGCTTGTGACGCAGTTGCAAGACAGCCGGAAGCAGACAGCAAGATCAGCAAAAACTTACTTTTAGGCGCAGCCCTTGCAGAGGCAACCGCTATTTATGGTATGGTAGTCGCAATCCTTATCATCTTCCTGTGCAAATAATCACAGAGTAGCAAGAAGGAGGATTCAGGATGCTTAGGATAGATTCAAACCTTATCTGGATTATCGTAAACCTTATCATCTTCTATCTGCTGATCCGTAAATTCCTGTTCAAACCGGTACTCGGTATGATCGAGAAAAGAAAGAAAATGATAGAAGACCAGTTCGCAGCGGCAGACGAGACAAATGCCCAGGCAAACGAACTGAAACAGAAATACGAAGCTTCCCTCGGCGGTGCAAAAGAAGAATCACAGAAGATTATTGCATCTGCCCGTGAGAGAGGTCATGCAGAATATCAGGAAATTATTGATAAAGCGCAAAATGAGGCAGACCGTATGCTGAAAGATGCCAATGTCAATGTTGCCCGCGAGCGTGAAAAAGCGCTGCAGGATGTACAGACAGAGATTGGAAATCTTGCAATGGCAGCCGCAGCAAAAATTATCGGCGAGGCAAACACTCCGGAACTGGATAAAGAGCTTTACAGTGAATTTTTGACAAAGGCGGGAAAAAGCAATGACGCAAACGGCAATTAAATATGCCAGAGCCCTGTGGGAAGTCAACATACCGGATGAAACTATAGACCAGATGATGGAGCAGTACCATCAGACTCCGGAATTGCAGCAGGTACTGGAAAATCCTGTAATCCATGCAGAACAAAAATATGCAGTGATCGACAGGATCTTTCCAAAGCAGGTGCAGGGATTTTTGAAAGTTCTCTGCAAATACGGAGATATGGAATATCTGGAAGAGACCATCCGGGCTTACAAGGCATATGAAAATCAACATAAACATGTGTTAAACGCAGAGCTTCGCTACGTGACGCCGCCGGATGATGAACAGCTGGCAGGTATCAAAGCGTTTCTGTGCAAACAGTACCATGTGCAGGATGTGGATCTGTGCATGATGGAAGATGCGTCCCTGATAGGCGGCTTCGTACTCCTTGCCAATGGTCAGGAGTATGACTGGAGCCTGAAAGGACGTATCCTGAAAATGAAAGAGAAATTAATCAGGAGGTGACGAATACTGTGAGTGCGATCAGTTCACAGGAGATTATATCAATCTTACGGGAAGAGATCCGGGATTTTGATTTCGAAGCGAAAAACAACGAGATCGGCCAGGTCATCAGTGTCGGCGACGGTATTGCCACTGTATACGGTATTGATCAGGCCATGTACGGCGAGATCGTAATATTTGAGAACGGCGTCAAAGGAATGGTTCAGGATATCAAGAGAAACCAGATTGGTGTCATTCTGTTTGGCCGTGATACAGGAATCAAAGAAGGAACCAAAGTCACAAGGACAAAAAAGAAAGCCGGTATTCCGGTTGGAGATAAATTTATCGGAAGAGTCATCAATGCGCTAGGAGAGCCCATCGATGGAAATGGCGATATCCCTGCAGATGATTACAGACCGGTGGAAAACGAAGCGCCGGGCATCGTAGACAGACAGAAAGTAAATGTGCCGATGGAGACCGGTATCCTGTCCATCGACTCCATGTTCCCTATCGGACGTGGACAGAGGGAGCTGATCATCGGCGACCGTCAGACAGGTAAGACATCCATCGCAACAGATGCTATCATCAACCAGAATGGAAAAGACATGATCTGTATCTATGTCGCTATCGGTCAGAAAGCATCTACTATTGCCAAAGTCGTATCTACATTAAAGAAACACGGAGCTATGGATTACTCTGTTGTAGTAGCAGCTACCGCCAGTGATCCGGCACCGTTACAGTATATTTCCCCATATGCAGGAACCGCTCTGGCAGAGTATTTCATGTACAAAGGAAAAGACGTCCTTATCGTATATGATGATCTGTCAAAACATGCGGTTGCATACCGTGCCCTGTCACTGCTGCTTGAACGTTCTCCGGGACGTGAAGCATATCCGGGCGACGTATTCTACCTGCATTCCAGACTGCTTGAGCGTTCCAGCCGTCTGAGCGAGGAAAAAGGCGGCGGTTCCATTACTGCACTGCCGATCATCGAGACACAGGCTGGCGATGTATCCGCATACATCCCGACCAACGTTATCTCTATCACAGATGGTCAGATCTTCTTAGAGAGTGACCTGTTCTTCTCCGGTATGCGTCCGGCTGTCAATGTCGGTCTGTCCGTATCCCGTGTCGGCGGCGATGCCCAGACAAAAGCGATGAAGAAAGCGGCAGGAAGCATCCGTATCGATCTGGCGCAGTACAGAGAGATGGAAGTATTTACCCAGTTCAGTTCTGATCTGGACGAGGGAACGAAAGAACAGTTGCAGTATGGCAAAGGATTGATGGAGTTGTTGAAACAGCCATTGTGTCAGCCATTATCCATGGCAGAACAGGTCATCACATTATATACAGCTACTAATAAACTGTTCCTGGACGTAGATGTCAAGAAGATCAAAGCAATGCAGAAAGATATGCTTACTTACTTCAAGACAGAGCATCCGGAGATCATACAGGAACTGAATGAGAAGAAAGTTCTTTCTGACGAGCTGAAAGAGCGGATCCTCAATGCAGCAAAAGAATTTAAGAGCAGGTGTTAATATATGGCAAGCGCAAGAGAGATTCAGAGCAGGATGAAAAGCATCCAGGATACCATGAAGATCACAAATGCCATGTATATGATCTCTTCTTCCAAAATGCAGAAAGCAAAGAAAAGCCTTTCCGATACAGAACCGCTTTTCTACGCGCAGCAGGAGGCCGTAGCCAAATTCGTAAAAGGAATGCCGGAGACCCACAGCATTTATTTCGGGAAAAAGAATATTCCGGAAGAAGAGAAAAAACGTGGTTACATCGTGATCACAGCAGATAAAGGCCTTGCCGGCGCGTATAACCACAACGTGCTGAAGTTGGCGATGGAAGCTCTGGAAAAAGGAAAAGACAACAAGCTGTTCGTCGTGGGAGAGCTTGGCCGTCAGTATCTGATGCACAAAGGATACGAAATCGATGAAGAATTTTCCTATACCGTGCAGAATCCAACGCTGTACCGTGCCCGTCACATCCAGCAGCGGATCCTGGAACTGTATCTGAACAATGAACTGGATGAAGTTTACATCATCTATACGCGGATGATCAACGCCTTCAAGATGGAAGCGGAACAGTTTAAGCTGCTCCCGCTGACAAAGGAAGATTACGTCAAAGAGGATCAGAAATATTATTCCGGAGAAGTAAGCTTCCATCCATCAGTAGAGTCCGTACTGGATAACCTGATCCCGAACGTGGTAGCAGGATTTATCTACGGCGCGCTGGTAGAATCTTATGCCAGTGAGCACAATTCCCGTATGATGGCGATGCAGACTGCGACAGACAGTGCAAAAGAAATGTTGCACGATCTGGAGATAGAATATAACCGTGTGCGTCAGGCAGCGATCACGCAGGAGATCACTGAGGTCATCGCAGGTGCCAAAGCACAGAAAAACAAAAAGAAATAAGAGAGGTGGAGCGATATGAATAAAGGAAAAATTGTACAGGTCATGGGACCTGTCGTAGACGTAGAATTTTCCGACCATAACCTTCCGTCCATTCAGGACGCCCTCGAAGTCGATAATAATGGAAAAAAATGTGTCATGGAAGTGGCACAGCATATTGGAAACGATACCGTCCGCTGCGTCATGCTGGCAGCCAGTGAAGGACTGCATAAAGACATGGAAGTCCTTGCAACAGGCACAGGCATTCAGGTTCCGGTAGGAAAAGAGACACTGGGACGGCTGTTCAACGTACTGGGCGAGCCAATCGATAATAAAGGTCCGGTGGAATCCGAAGAAAAATGGTGCATCCACAGAGAACCGCCTACATTCGAAGATCAGAGCCCGGTAGTAGAAGTATTGGAGACTGGTATCAAAGTCATCGACCTTCTGGCACCGTATGCTAAAGGTGGTAAGATCGGTCTGTTCGGCGGCGCCGGTGTAGGTAAGACCGTACTGATTCAGGAACTGATCCGTAACATCGCCACAGAGCATGGCGGCTATTCCATCTTTACCGGTGTCGGTGAGCGTTCCCGTGAAGGTAATGATCTGTGGACAGAAATGGGCGATTCCGGCGTACTGGAAAAGACAGCCTTAGTGTTCGGCCAGATGAATGAGCCACCTGGAGCACGTATGCGTGTGGCAGAGACAGGACTGACACTGGCAGAGTATTTCCGAGATAAAGAACATCAGGACGTGCTGCTGTTCATCGATAACATCTTCCGTTTTACCCAGGCTGGTTCTGAAGTATCTGCACTGCTTGGCCGTATGCCATCCGCAGTAGGTTATCAGCCGACTCTGGCAAATGAGATGGGTGCACTGCAGGAGCGTATCGCATCTACGAAAGACGGTTCTGTAACATCTGTACAGGCAGTATATGTACCGGCGGATGACCTGACAGACCCGGCTCCGGCAACTACATTTGCACATCTGGATGCCACAACCGTACTTTCCAGAAAAATCGTAGAGCAGGGTATCTACCCGGCCGTAGATCCGCTGGAGTCCAGTTCCCGTATCCTTGAGCCGGATGTAGTAGGCGAAGAACATTACGAGATCGCCCGTAAAGTACAGGAGATCCTTCAGAGTTATAAAGAACTGCAGGATATCATCGGAATCCTCGGTATGGAAGAGCTTTCAGAAGAAGATAAGACTACTGTATACCGTGCCCGTAAGATTCAGCGTTTTCTGTCACAGCCGTTCCATGTAGCTGAGACATTTACCGGAATTCCTGGTAAATATGTACCGCTGAAAGATACCGTCAAAGGCTTCAAGATGATCGTAGACGGCGAGATGGATGAGTATCCGGAATGGGCATTCTTTAATGTGGGAACCATTGAAGAAGTCATTGAGAAAGCCAAAAGCGCTGAACACTAAGTGAGGTGTGAGTATGGAAACCTTTCATTTAAAAGTAATCGCGTATGATAAAATCTTCTTTGACGCACAGGCGCAGTCTGTAAAGCTGCCCACACTGGATGGCGACTATCAGATTCTTGCCAATCATGAGCCATACGTTATGGCAGTGATCGAAGGCGAAGTAGTTATCACAGATGAGAATGGCAAAGAGATTCCTGCCGTATGTGGCCGGGGATTTGCCGAGATCAACTTTACCAACGGCGAAGTAGAGCTTCTGGTAGACACCATGGAGCGCCCGGAAGAGATTGATATCCGTCGTGCCCAGGAGGCCAAAGAACGTGCCGAAGAGCGGCTGCGTCAGCACCAGAGCAAGATGGAATACTATCGTTCCACTGCATCATTGTCACGAGCAATGGCCCGTCTGAAAGAAGCAAACAAATATCGGCATTCATAGAATGTGATATGATACCTCTTAAGTAGACAAGGTAAATAACCAAAATCTGCTTAGGAGGTTTTTTGATATTGCTCGGAGAAATAGTATATAGATTTTATTATATTTTTGTTTTATAGAAAACAGCGGTATATATGATCTCCAATTCAGATCGTAGAACGTTTTTGGCATCGGATATTTCAAAAATACGCTTATTTATGAGAAAAATCTGCCAATGGAACTGAGAGAAATTGGTCAGTGGTGGGGAACCGATTCAAAAAAGAAGAAACAGATACAGATCGACATCGTAGGAACGCCGGTAAAAGGTGGATCATATATCATAGGTTCCTGCAAGTATAAAAATGAGAAAATAGGTTTGGATGGAAAGAAACGCATTCAAACTGTCTGGAGGGGGATTTTATGTTTCTGTGGGTGTCGGAGCAAAAGCGCGTACCCTTTTATCATTTATCCTACAGTGAAGCCTGAAACCGAAATTCCCCATGGCTTACATAGAAACCATATATGCCGTGGTATTTTTCGATAACGGAGATGATGCTGTGTACACCGATTCCGTGGCCGTTTTTTCGCGATACCGGGATGTTATCTTTAAATACAGGGTTTTGCTTGCAGCTGTTCGCCATGTTAATGCACAGCAGATTATTTTTTTCATATATCTTCAGATTTATATAGCGGGTCGAAGGCGTTTCCATCTCTGCACAGGCATGGATCGCATTTTCCATGGCATTTGCCAGAAGACTGCACAGATCCGGAATCTGGAATCTGGAGAAATCAGTAGCTGTAACAGTGACCGTTGTGGAAATCTGCTGATCTTTTGCCTGCTCGACATAAGAGGAAAGGATCAGATTGATCGCTTCGTTTTTACAGTATTTTCTGACTGTGATATTGTCCAGCCCACGGCTGATGTCATTCATATATTGTACTGCCTGCTCTAATTGGTTTTCGCGGATGCATTCCTGCAGAAAATTTATATGATGCCGGAGATCATGGCGGTAAATGGCGGACTGTTTTTCTGAGTAGGAAAGCTGCTGTAACTGTTTTTGCGCCTGTGATGCAGACGCGATCAGAATGATTTTTTCCTGTTCTGCCTGGTTTCGCTGGCTGGAAAATTCAATGGTCAGTATGGACAGGATAAAGTAAAGGAATACGAGAAAACTGTCCATGAAATCAGTGATGACAGCACCTCCGGTATAAAGCAGATCGGTATAAACCGTAAACATATATTCCAGAACATAGTAGGATAACGGAAGTAAGATAAACAAAATAAGGGTGGTCTTGTTTTCCTGTTTTAATTTTGTAATGTAAGGCGCCATATAGCGGATCACGAGAAAAAGCAGGGGAATCGTTATCAGGATGGCTGAAATATTGAATGCCATAGCGTTATTGGAAAAAAAGCTGGAGATCAGGGTTCCGAACCATTTTCGCGGCGTACAGAGCAGATAAGCGGACAATACGGCAATCATAGAGACAGACAGGCTCTTATGCAGGATAAAACGGATCAGAATGATCAAAGGAAGATGGATCAGCATCGGGTAGCATTTGTATAACATGTTTTCACCGAGAAACAGGTAGAAGGCGATCTGTACAATGCCAAACCCCAGATAGGAAAACAGATAGATCTTCTGATGTTTCCGAAATGGAATATCTGCAAGGCAGAGCGATGTAGTGATTCCGAAAAACAGGACTACAGCATAATTTATAAGGTTTAGAGAAGTATATATATTCATAAAAATGCTCCACTTTTCATTGCTTTTTCACAGGTGGCATAATGTAATTATTGATGGCACAGATCATTGCAAAATAATGTGTTATGTAAAAATAATGTCTATATTACCTCATTCATCTGAAATGCAAGATAGTGCTGTTTGATTTCTGATACTCTGCGCTGAGCCAGTGGCAGCACCGTACCATTTTGCAGCTGCATGTCTGTGGTACCGATCAGTCGGATAAAATTCATATTTACCAGAATAGAACGATGGGACTGGATGAAAGCTTTCTGCTGCAGCAGCTGTTCACAAACAGAAGTAAAACGGTCTGTACATATGATCTCTTCCCCGTTATTCAGGTAATAGATGACTTTCCGTCCCTGAGCCTCCACATACATCAGACGGGACAGGGAGATTTTATGGACGCCGATATTGCTTTTCAGGACAATGGATTTTTCCAGCTCCTTTTCCTTGATTTCCAGAATCTCATCTAACGTATGGAAAAGTTTGTCCTCTGACACAGGCTTCATCAGGTAATTGGTTGCTTTTACCGTATAGCTTTCGACAGCAAATTCCGGTGATGTTGTGAGAAAAATAATGTCGGCTGCCTTGTCAAAACTTCGGATCTCCCGTGCAAGTTCCATACCGTTCAGACCGGGCATGATGATATCGAGAAGATACAGATCGTATCGTTCCTCGGGGGCTGCACAGGCAAGCTCAAAACTGTTCTGAAAAGTCTGTATGGAGATATCAATGGCATGTTGTCTCTGGTAACTGACCAGCAGAGATAAAATATGGGTAAGTTCCTGTTTGTCGTCGTCACAGATTGCAAGTTTCATATGTTCAAATCCTTCTGCCCGGGTAAAAGGGCTGTTTTTTCAGATCTTTTTATCGTACAAAGCAAAGAAGATTTTTACAGTGTCAGATCTTACCATATATTATATATCAATTCGGAGTGATTTGTCGGTAAAAATTTATTCTCATCTGTAAATTCTGATTGAATTTCCTGTTCCCATTGCCTTCTGGCAGCATACCATTAAAAATGTTGATGTATTGCATAAAGACATAATTTTTTTGAATAAATATAACAAAATAAATAGAGTGTTACAAGTACTTATTGTATATATTTGACTACTTCTATTATAACTATCCACTTGACAGATTTCTACCTTCCTTTTCCGTCGTTCATGTAAAAAAAGATGTAATTCATGCATATTCAGACAAGAAATTTGTTGATTATTGTATGATAAGGGCAGCAGATCATCGAATGATATGAATATCAAACACGATGAGAGGAGGAAGAGTATGTGGAAAAGATTTATTAACAGTATTCTGCATGCTTCGGCAAAGAAGAAGATCGCTTCGCTGGTCATCATAGCGCTTGTGATTGTCGGAGTAAGCGTTGCTGGCGTAAAACTGAGCAATCATTCGCCCGATGCACAAAATACGGCGAAGGTTGAGCAGACGCAGAAAGACGATACGGATGGGAAGACTTCGGATCCGGATCAGGATTTGTCACAGACAGAACAGGAGACGCCGGATTCGGATACCGGTATTTCGTCGGACAACAATGCGACAGATGTTTCGAAAAACGGAACAAATACCGGCAAGAAATCAAACAGCCGGAAATGGTGGCAGAAAGTAGCCGATGCCGTTACAGGAAACAACAAAAATAACGGTAATTCCAATGGCGGCAACACAAACAATGGTAACAACGGAAACGGTTCATCGGGGGATAATAAGACCGTTCAGTACAATGTTACCTTTGCTACCGGAGACGGTACGCCGATCTCTTCCAGAAAAGTAGATGCAGGAACGAAGATCAGTACATTGCCGACTGCATATCGCAACGGCTACATCTTTACAAGTTGGTTCTATGATGAAGGCAGAACACAGGTCGCATCCCAAAATGACGGGATCAATCGTGATCTGACGCTGTATGCAGAATATGCGCAGCAGGAACCGATGGAAGCCATCGAACAGGAGACATTTGTCAGTGCCACAAATGTACAGGGCAGCAGCTTTACGATTGGCGTTGTAACGGAGGACAAATCTCTGGATGCAAATGCAGTCAAAGATGCGATTGAAGCAAAGAACCTCACAGATCCATATCAGAAGGACATTATTGAGGTAACCGGAAGCGGCGGCAGCTTTGTCGTATCCGGTCTGAATCCGATTACAGACGATGGAGACAGATCAGAAGTAGAGAAAGGATTTGCAGAAGGAGCTACTTATTCTGTCAAATTAACAGACAGCAGACTGAATTTTGAAAATCAGGCAGACTCTGTCCGTGAGTACAATTTTACTACAGATAAAGAAGAAGTCCTGAATGTTACACTGAAACAGGATATTACGTATCTGCCGGCAAAGAACCTGCAGAACATTACAAATGATGGCAAACGTGTAAAATCTCTCAGCATCGCGCTGTATCAGGCTGACAGCACAGGAAAACTGCAGCCGACGGAGCTTACAGAAGGTACATTTGATTATAAGAAGGCAGACTTGAAAGTCGGCGATATTGTTTCTGTTTATACAGGAGCAAGACCGGATCAGCGTACACTCAGCACTCCGGATAAGAAAAATGGCGATGTAGCGTATCTGGAGATTACAGAGAAAGACGGAGATCACTATACATATAAAAATGCAGATCCGGAAGACGTTATCTTTGAACCGGATATCCTGCCGATTCCGGCAGATGCAGCTCAGGATAACAAAGCAGGAAGCGTTACTGTAGATAATGATTATCTGGATTATTCATCTGATGTGTATTCCAATGTTGAACTGGACAGCCAGACGACGGTAGATGTTGGCGATTTTGCGCTTTTTTACACAGGCGAGTTCGGCAAGACAAGCGGAGCGGATAAAGCGGCGCTGAAAGGCTACGGAAAGATTACATCCGTAAAAGAAAATGACGATCATACCACTACCATCGGTTATCAGGCGGTTACGTGGGATGAAGTACAGCAGGCGATGGATATTTATGCCAATGATCAGATGTCCGGTGAAGATATGATCAAAGGCGTAGATACGAAGCAGCTGGAAAAAGCCATTGAGGAACAGGCAACGAGCAGCGGTTTTGCAGAAGAAGCTGCACAGTATCTTGGTTCCCTCGCACTGGCGACCAACAATTTCACGAAATTAAGTGAAAACATGAACCTTGAAGATTACAAGGTTACGTTAGAGGACGGCACACCGATTACGCCGGAAGAGCTCCAGCTGATGGCATCCGGCATTTCTGCAAGCTGTGAAATGGAAAAAGGGTATCCGAAAGCATCCATTTCCACAAAACCGAGCAAGCTGACTAATATTGAAGGAACAGCAGCCCGCAACAAAGGTCTCAGCATTAAGCTGGAAGTAAAGTCCAACATTACCATCGGCAAAGCGGGATCTGACAATCAGATCAAGATCACAGTAACCGGCGTCTTTGAGCAGGAAGTCGGCCTGGATATGGGTGTCAGCAGCAAAGCGGTCTGGAAAGTATGGGGAATTTTCCCATATATCGCAGAATATCGTGTGACTGCTAATGTGGACGTCCTGAACTATACAGGTATCGACGTCAATGCGGTCATGATGACTTCTCAGAAAGATGAGGAGCATTCTTATGACACCGCACTGGATATCGCAGATCAGATCAAAGAACTGATCAGTTCGGCAGACGATAAAAACGGTGAGGATGTAGATAAGGAAGAAAAATCCAACAAGTTGGTGCAGCGTTACAGTGAGATGTTGAAAGAAGAGTCTGACTGGGTAAGGATGATCGAACAGAATATCTTTAAGCAGGAGTGGAAACTTCCACCGGCACTTCCGATCATCGCAGTCAGCACCGAAGCGAACTTTGTAGTGGAAATGAATGCCTGTGTATCCATCGGTTTTGATTTCCAGTATCAGACAGGAAAACGTTATACCTATACCGTGGATGTATTTGCGGCAAGAGTTTCTAATGATACAGTTTCCCTGCTGGAAGAGACATACGAGTTCAGCTTCTATGCAATGGGAAAACTTGGTGTGAGAGCCGGTGTGGAATTTGAGTTTAAAGTAGGTCTGTTCTCGACAGATCTTGATTCGGTAGGATTTAACGCGGAAGCGGGCGCCTACACGAAGATGTGGGGATATTTCTATTATGAACTCCGTTATGCAGAAAGCTCCGGACGAAGCCAGAGTTATAACGGCGCACTGCTCATAGATGTGGGCGCATATCTGGATCTGGGATTAAAAGCGCAGGCGTTCAACGACAGGTATAAGGCAGAATACAAGATCTTTGATAAAGAATGGTCCCTGTATACCGTAGGAAATCAGGACAACATCCTTGATTTTGCAACGACGCAGGAAGACATGCCTAATATAAAATTGAAACAGCATATACGGTCAGCGACGATTCCGGACAGCGTATTTTCGCTGGATTATCTGGATCTGAAAGATGGTAAAGAAAAACAGGCGGTTTACAATGATTATTACGATGCTTCTAAGAAAGAGAGCAGCACAAACCGCAGAAACTTTGAGATTACGATGACCAATGACAAATTCTCTTATGATCCGCAGACGAATACCATTACGGTAAATCCGGCTGCCGGAGATAAGAAACTGGAAGGTGAAATGATCATCACATGGGTACGCTACCCGCTGGCATTTACCTCCAGACCGATCCAGAGACGGATCACGCTTTACTGGGATAATGTAAGAGATGGTTATGTCATCGTACCGTACACTAATGGCGGAAGCTATCTGAACATTATCAATGCAAAATACGAAGCAAAAGTAGCTCAGCCGGAAGATCCGGTAAAACCGGGTTATGATTTTGCAGGATGGTACAGCGATGAAGAACTGACCGTTCCATACACTTTCCCGGAGAAGATGCCGGCAGAAGATACCAATATTTATGCTAAATGGACGGAAAGCACCGATACACCGTACCGTGTAGAACATTATCTGGAAGATCTCCGCTCCGGCGAATATGAGCTGACAGACAGTGAAGACCTTACCGGCACGACAAACAGTTATGTGACACCGGATACAAAGAGCTATACAGGTTACAATGCGCCGGCAAAACAGGAAGTGAAGATCGAAGCAGATGGAAGTACCGTATTACGTTACTATTATGAGCTTCAGACACATACCGTTACCTTTGCCCCTGGCGTAGTTGGTGGAGAAGATATTTCCTATGATCTGAAGTATGGCGGAAATATCACGGCACCGGAAATGGCAGTAAAAGGTTACTCCTTCAGTGGCTGGGATAAGACTGTTTCCAGGACCATGGGAACCGAAGATGTTACATATACGGCACAGTGGACAAAGAAAGCCGATACACCGTATCGTGCGGAATATTATGTACAGGCTCTGGATGGAACCTACCGCCTGCAGGATGCGGAAGAATACACCGGTTATACCGGAAGCCAGATTACAGCCAGCACACTGAGAAACCGCACTCTCAGCGATGGTACGGCAGCAGAGCAGAAGTACGCAGTAGAAAATGGAATCGCATTTGAACAGATGACATCCAAAGGCGTTGTATGTGATTCTGCGACCATTGATGCGGATGGCAAATCTGTCTTCAAGATCTACTACAAACGTCTGAAACACAACGTAACCTTTGACTGGGGTTATGATGACAGGACGGTTTCACAGGAAGCTGCTTATGAAGAAAACGTATCTGTACTCAAAGAAGCATCCCGTCCGGGTTACACATTTGGAGGCTGGTACGACAACAACGACTTCACGGGAGAGAAACTTGACAATGTGACTGTTGCAGATCGCGACATTACATTATATGCAAAATGGACAGCAAATACAGACACTGCCTATGCAGTGGAACATTATCTTGCTGATCTGAACGGAAACTATGTTCTTACTGATAGAGAAGAGCTGAAGGGAACCACAGATACTGAAGTTACACCGGCTGTCAAGACCTATGCAGGATTTACTTCTCCGAAGAAACAGACCGTTTCCATTCAGGGAGATGGAAGCACCGTAGTACGTTACGAATATGCGCGTAAGAGCTACACTATTACCTTTGATGTAAATGGTGGAACAATGAACGATACATCTTCTGTAACTGCACTGTACGGAGCACCGATCACACTTCCGACACCGTCACGGAACGGATATGGATTTAACGGATGGTATTCCGGCGATGCGAAATTTACAGATGCGCTGATGCCGGCGAAGAATGTAAGCCTGACTGCAAAATGGACGGCTGGACAGTACAGCTACACCGTAAATCATTATATTCAGAATCTGGATGATACGTCTGCATATACCCTGGTACATAACGAATCAGGCGCTGCAGACATGGACAGCAGCATCACTCCGGAAAGAAAATCATATGCCGGATTTACTGCACCGGAGAAAACAACAACGATCGTGATCGGAACAGATGTATCTAAGAATGTTGTAAATTACTACTACACAAGAAATCAGTATATGCTGACATGGGATCTGGCAGGCGGCGAAGCTGAAAATGCTTATACATTCGGAAATGTATATTATGAGGCTCCGATCGTTGCACCTGCACCAGTGAAGAAAGGATATTCTTTCCACTGGGATAAGACTCCGGAATCCAACATGCCGGATCATAACCTGAGCTATACAGCAAAATGGACGGCAAATCAGTATAATGTATTCTTTGAAAGAAACGGCGGTACAACAGAAGATGGAAGTGACATTTCTGCAAAGACCGTAACGTACGCGGAAGCTTATGGAGAACTCCCGACCCTGACAAAGACCGGATATACATTCGATGGATGGTATACGGATGCAAAAGAGGGAGAACTTGTAACAGATACAGCAAAAGTTACACGGGATAAGGATCATACCCTGTATGCGCATTTCACACCGATCACATATCAGATCCGGTATGAGAACATGGAAGGTGCGGAAAATGCACAGGATAATCCGACAGAGTTTACCGTAGAGAACAATACGATTACGCTTCATAATCCGCAGAACAAGACCGGATATACTTTTGACGGATGGTATACAGATGCATCCTTTGAGCATCGGGCAACAGGCGCAATGACGCTGAACAGCCTGAACGACTGGATTTTCTATGCGAAATGGAACGCAAATCCATATACCATTACTTTTGACAGCTGTCTTGGAAAAGAAGTTCCGGCAGAGACGCTGCTCATGACCTATGATCAGTCCGCAAACCTGACGCTTCTGTCAGAACTGAAAGGATTTAACAAACCGGGTTATACCTTTGGCGGATGGGCAACAACAGAAGGCGGCGCTGCCGTTTATAAAGACGGTGAGAATGTGAAGAACCTGGCAGCAGAAGGCAATGTAACGCTGTATGCGGTATGGAATGTAAATGTATACAACATCAGTTATAACCTTGGCACAGGCGGCACCAACCAGGCAAATCCGGATTCTTATACAATTGAAGACGGAGATGTGAAACTGGCAGCTCCACAGGCAAAAGCCGGTTACCAGTTCCTTGGATGGTATGATGGAGATACTCTCGTATCAGAGATCGTAAGAGGAACACAGCAGAATTACAGCCTGACTGCAAAATGGGCACATGCAGGAGTATTTAACCTGTCTTATGTAAGTGAAGCAGATACCACGCTGAAGGATGGTTCACAGGGAACAAAGGTTACTTATAAAGTCACAAGAACGCTGCCGGAAGGCACTGTAGCAACGGCAAATCCACAGACTGTTTACTATCGTACCGTAAACGGAACAGCGTATGGTTCTACCGTAGAGATCGAGATTGCAGGCGATAAATATCATTTCAAACATGCAGGAGGCGAGGACGTATATCTGACCTTCGGACAGAATGATATGGAAAAGACCTTTACCATTGAGGAATGGGACGCTTATGCAGGCGATGATATGGCAGCAACCATGTATTCAGAAAATACATCCCGTTACTATGATGTAGAGCTGTACAAAGTGATTGATACCGTAGGTACCTGCACGGGTACTCTGGGAGATACCACATCTGTAAGAAGAGTACTTAATCCGCTGAGTGGCTATGGTATATATGGCGTACAGCAGATTTTCAATAACCAGTGGTTCGGTTACACATGGATAACCGGAGATCCGAAGATTACGCAGAAGAGATATAATAACCGCTATTACTTTAAAACATTTATGCAGGTACTTAGTGAAAGTGGCATAGATGCTGATAAGAAAGCTTACATTCAGCAGACAGCAAGCAATGCCGGATTCTATATGACGGTTGACATGAAAGAAAAGGATGATGGCTACTTCTGGGTAAGACTGTATGGTGGCGGTGGATATATCTGTGAATATGTTATTGATACCAAAGGAAAAGACTGGCAGACCGAGATCGCATTCCCGTTCCACGGAGGAAACTGGCAGAAGAAAGCTGAGTTTAAATGGGGCAAGGGCGGTTATAACACGGATTCCAGAATCGTATGGGGTTCTCCAGCATATGCCAAGATTGGTGTCAACGACAGTGTACAGTTTGAAGCGGCTGCAGAAGGAGACGGAAAGAACTCCTGGTATCTTGGAACGACACGTCTGTATTATAAAGCGCTTGATTACAGAGCACCGCAGCAGGTTGGTATTGCAAACCTTGCATTTGGCCACTATAAGAAAGGTGACCAGATCTCAGTTACAGTTATCTATGATGAGGTCATCAAATCTGCAGAGAATGTTACATTCTCAGATGTAGATGCATTGCCGATCAGCAATGTAAAATATGTAGCTGGCGCAGGCACCAATGCGCTGACATTTACAGCCACAGTAACCGCAGATGATTTTGAGGTTACACCGGATGTAAACAATGCGATCAAAGACACCAAACCGGTAACTGGTACCGTAAAAGATGTTTTTGGCAACTAAATAGCTGGCAGTTCACTTGTCCCCCTTTTAAAAGAGTAAATGCAAACCCCAGCGCATCTTTTAAACATGGGATTTTCCCCCATAATATGCAGGCAAGTAGAGTGAATTGTAGATAAATGGAACAGGCGTCATGTATATGGCGTCTGTTCTGTGTTAAAATAAAAAGTAGTATGGAAATGGGGGTTATGGATGAAAAAATATAAAAAAGCAAGTATGATGCTTTTGCTGTTGGTACTGTGTTTTACTCTGACAGCATGTATGGGGAGAAGGTCAGAGGAAGGAGCCCTCTCTTTAGACGGCAGCAGTGAGACATCGGAGGCAGGAACTGCCTCTTTGAACGGCAGCAGTGAAACAGGAGAGGCGGGGAACACAGTTGCTGAGAAGATTACGATATCTGAAAATTCCCCCGTCCGTATTGCTGTGATTGATACCGGATTTTCCACCAGAGCGATTGCGGCAGAACACATTGCAGAAGGAAAAAATTATCTGGATGCGCTGGTGTCTACAGAAGATACTTATGGGCATGGAACGGCAGTCGCTTCTGTTATTTTGCAGTATGCGCCGGAAGTTCAGCTTGTGCCGCTGATCAGCAGCGCATATGAAGACGGACATATTCGTCAGGTAGATGCGGATACGTTGGCGCAGATCCTTCGGGATGCGGTGGATATATACGGATGCCAGGTCATTAATATCAGTGCCGGGTTGAAAGAGGATAACGAAACATTAAAAGCCGCCGTGGAATATGTACAGAAACGAGGGGCTTTGCTTGTCGCTTCCGCAGGAAATGATTATGTGGAAAATGGAACTGTAAACTATTATCCGGCAGCATATGACAGCGTGCTGGCCGTGGGAGCCTTAAATGCTGATGAAACAGAGATTGCAGATTTTTCCCAACGTGGTAATTGGGTCGATATTTATGCTCCGGGTCAGAACATTTCTGTAAAAACATTGAGCGGTGCTTCAAAAACAGGAGACGGAACTTCCTATGCTGCAGCGAGGGTATCCGGGGAGGCAGCGGTATTGTGGAAGAATCATCCTGATATGACAGAACAGCAGATTCGGGAAAACTTGACGCAGACGTGGTCGATGGAATAAAATATGTGAATGATATTAAAGGAAATGATCTATGACAGCAGAAACTTATGAAAAGATAACAGCCCCTTTTCGGAAACATCCAAAATCCGTGAAACGAATCGGGTTATTAAATAAAATACTGACTTATATTACATATTGTGCGTATCTGATTCTGGTAGTGTATTGTCTGATCTTTGACAGGGATGATTTTATCAGGATCTTACTCGTACCTGCGATCGGGTTTGCCTTTGTGACGATCTTCCGAAAATTCTGTAATGCCAGACGGCCTTATGAAGTGTTGGACATTCAGCCCCTGCTTGTACGGAGAAAAAAGGGGCAGTCATTCCCCAGCCGCCATACATTTTCTATTTTTATGATCGCTATGGCATTGGGATATGTGTGGATACCGGCAGGGATTCTGTTTCTGATCCTCGGAGCACTGCTTGGCAGTATCCGTGTCATTGGCGGTGTGCATTTTCCGCGAGATGTGATCGCCGGGGCAGCAGTGGGAATCGGAATAGGAATACTGGGATTTTACATATATTAACACCAGCCCCCGTCCATGGTCAGGATCTGCCCGGTCAGATAGGTCGGGCTTTCGGCAAGCTGCAATGCCAGAGCTGCCACTTCTTCTGTGGTGCCAAAGCGGCCTGCCGGGATTTCTTCTGCCAGAGCCATACGCTCTTCTTCGGAGAAGCAGGCATTCATGCGGGTATCGATGGTGCCGCAGGCGATGGCATTGACGGCGATATTGCTTGGTGCCAGTTCTTTTGCCAGCGCTTTTGTGAAGGAATTGACGCCGCCTTTGGATGCAGAATAAGCCACTTCACAGGATGCACCCACGTTTCCCCAGACAGAGGAAATGTTGATGATGCGACCCTGTTTTTTGTGGATCATAGAAGGCATGGCGTATTTGCAGCAGGAAAACACTGAGGTCAGATTGGTCTGGATCACGTTGTTCCAACTGTCAATGGACATGGCATCCAATACTCCGATATAGGAGATACCGGCATTGTTGATGAGGATGTCGATGCCGTCACACAGAGTGTGGATTTCCTTAAACATATCTGTGACCTGCTCATGGTCAGCTACATCGTACACCAGTGGAAAACACTGGGTCTCATATTTTTCAGACCATTTCTCAGCCATTTCTTTGATTTCATTTTTAGATGTTTTACAGTTTAAAAAGACGCGGTGTCCTTTACTGGCAAATGCTTCGGCGATGGCTTTGCCGATTCCGTGGGAGGCGCCGGTCACAAGTACATTTTTCATGAGAATCTCCAATCTGTTATTTTTTACGATGGCATAAATAGCTATTAAAAAAGTATTTTTCACGCTATTTTCTTGTATTTTATCAGTTTATCATATTGTGTTATGAAGTGAAATGGTTTAGGATAAGAAGCGAGAAATTTTACATCAGGAATTTAAAATCAAAAGGTGGAGATAAAATCATGAATATCGTAGTTTTAGCCGGAGGGCTCAGTACAGAAAGAGATGTGTCTCTGATCACAGGAACACAGGTAAGTAAAGCGTTAAAAGCACTTGGACATAAAGTTATCCTTCTGGATGTTTTCATGGGATATGGCGAGGAAGAGCAGGATCTGCATGATATTTTTGCACATGCAGATGAGATCAGCGCATCCGCAGGTCAGATCAGTGAGCAGGCGCCGGATATCGCGCAGGTAAAGGCAATGCGAAAAGATCAGTCTGATTGTTTTTTTGGCCCGAATGTCATTCAGCTCTGTCGTGCAGCTGATATCGTATTTATGGCGCTTCACGGCGAAAATGGCGAGAACGGTAAGATTCAGGCAACGTTTGATCTGTTTGGGATTAAATATACCGGAACCGGTTACCTCAGCAGCGCACTGGCTATGGATAAAGGTATGAGTAAACAACTGTTTCTTGCAAATGGCATCCCGACACCGGCTGGCATTTCTATGCGGAAGAGTGAGCGTGCAGCACTGAAAGACACCGATCTTGTGCTCCCGTGCGTGGTAAAACCTTGTTGTGGCGGCTCCAGCATCGGCGTGTCTATCGTAAATAACGAGGATGAGTATGAGGCAGCTCTGGATGAAGCATTCAAATATGAAGATGAAGTCGTTGTAGAGTCCTTTGTAAACGGTCGTGAATTTTCTGTCGGTGTAATTGATGGAAAAGCGCTGCCGATCATTGAGATCGCTCCGGTGGAAGGTTTCTATGACTATAAAAACAAATATAAAGCAGGAAGCGCAGTGGAGACCTGCCCGGCACAGCTTTCCGAGGAGATCACGCTTCAGATGCAGCATTATGCAGAAGAGGTTGCAAGAGTGCTGGGACTGAATACATATTCCAGAACGGATTTTCTGCTGAATGAGAAAAATGAGATTTTCTGTCTGGAAGCAAATACCCTTCCGGGCATGACTCCGACCAGTCTGCTCCCACAGGAGGCGGCTGTACTTGGCATTGATTTCAATTCATTATGTGAGAAACTGATTCAGGTATCACTGGAGAAATATGAGCAGTAAATCAGAGTTTGTCTGTAAAATAGACGAGGATTCATTATGAAAAATATGACATTGGAACATATCGCCATAGCTTGCGGCGGTACTTATTACGGAAGTGAAGAGGCGAAGACAACGGAGATTCAGGGAGCTGTTACAGACAGCCGTCAGATTGGCGAAGGCTATCTGTTTATTCCGGTCAGAGGGGCAAAGGTGGATGGACACAGTTTTATCCCCGCAGTATTTGCCCAGGGCGCGGCCGCTGTTTTATCAGAAGAAGTGCTGACTGATCCGGCGGGACCGTACATTCTGGTGGACAGTACGTTACAGGCGCTGAAGGATATCGCAGAGTATTACCGTAGCCAGCTGACCATTCCGATCGTTGGTATCGCAGGAAGCGTGGGAAAGACAAGTACGAAGGAAATGATCGCTTCCGTACTGGCGCAGAAATTTCGTGTGTTGAAAACCGAGGGCAACTTTAATAATGAAGTGGGTCTGCCTCTTACGATTCTGAAGATTCGTGAGGAACATGAAGTAGCTGTTGTTGAGATGGGGATATCCGATTTTGGAGAGATGCATCGTCTGGCAAAGATCGCGCGGCCGGATGTCTGCGTAATGACGAACATCGGACTCTGTCATCTGGAAAATCTGAAATCCCGTGATGGCATCTTAAAGGCAAAATCAGAAATATTTGATTTCCTGAAACCGGATGGCGTAATCGTATTGAATGGTAATGACGATAAGCTGTCCACGATCGAGGAAGTAAAAGGTGTCATTCCGATGCGGTATTTTGTGGAAGATGGAACGGCACCGAGATACAATGACGCTTATGAAGTGACAGCATCTGATATTGAGAACCGCGGTCTGGAAGGCATGACAGCCGTATTCCATTTTCCGGAGGGAGAGCAGGATGTGGTTATTCCGATCCCCGGAGTCCATAACGTTTACAATGCCCTTGCCGGTGCCTGTGTTGGTCGGGCACTTGGGCTTACTACTGGGGAAATATTAGATGGTATCGCAGCAGCGAGAACCATTGACGGACGAACCAATCTGATCCATGCAAACGGTATGACGGTAATTGATGATTGCTACAATGCAAATCCGGTGTCCATGCGTGCTTCTCTCGATGTGCTGGAGAAATGCGAAGGCCGGAGGGTCGCTGTGCTGGGAGATATGGGCGAACTTGGCGAAGATGAGAGAGAACTTCATGCACAGGTAGGTGCTTATGCAGCGGAAAAAGGTATTGATGTGCTGTTCTGCGCAGGCGAACTTTCAAAAGAAATGGCGCGGGCGGCAGAGGCAGGTTGTGAAGTGCATTATTTCCCGACGAGAGAGGAATTGCTTCCGGAGCTTCTTTCTTATGTAAAAGAGGGAGATACCATATTGGTAAAGGCATCCCATTTTATGGAATACCCGAAGATTGTAAAGGCACTGACCTGAAAAATTCTGATTTATCGACAAGCTAATAAAATTGTTAGGTAACTTACGGAAGGTTGTGAAGGTTGTGCCACCGGACAGAAATCCAACGTGATGTGCTTCCGCTCGGGCGCTGCTGCCAGCGGAACTAAGTTCCCAGCACCTCTTATGAGGCACTGCTCACTAAGTGCCGGGCGCATCACACGGTCACTTATGGAGTCTTGTCCGATGTCCCGACCATTTACGTTTTTCTGTAAGGGATTTTTCTCTTTACATTTTTTTAGTGGTACTCAATACAATGCTAAATCAGAAGTTTTGAATCAAAAAAGTGGGATATTTCTGTTTTGGAAATATCCCACTTTTGTTATGCGGTTTTTATTCATGCTGATCCAGCATTTCCTGAATACGTCCTTTGGTCATTGCACCAAGGGCGCGTTTTTGTTCTTTCGGAAGTTCTTTCGGATAGATTGGCTCGCCATATTCGATGGTTACATGACAGGGAGTAACTTTGGGCATATGGTTCAGGATGACATCTGCAGTATGGCTGATCGCCATCGGAATGACCGGACAGCCGGTTTTTTCTGCAATCTTGAAGCTGCCTTCTTTGAATTCCAGCAGAGAACCTTCTTCTCCGCGGTTTCTCGTTCCTTCCGGGAAGATGCAGATAGATACGCCCTGTTTGATGTATTCGATCGCCTTTAAAATCGTCTTTAATCCCTGTTTCATATCGGTGCGGTTCAGGAACAGACAGTACAGTCGGCGCATCCAGATATTCAGCAGTGGAACTTTCTCCAGATCATCTTTGGATATGTAGCCGGTCAGTCCCGGCATGATAGAATATCCGAGGATGATATCAAAATAACTTCTGTGATTGCATACATACAGAACCGCCTGATCTTTCGGAATGTTTTCTTTTCCGATAACAGTCAGTTTGACGCCGCAGATCTTACCGATCGTGCCCAATGCCCACTGAACTATGCGCAGGCTGCTGACATCCATTTTTTCTTTATTAAATTTTCCGATGATCCATTCGATACCAAGGACAGGAATGCCGCAGATCAGATATACAACCGCAAACAGTACGGCAAAAATCGTTCTTATCATAAAATAACCTTCTTTGTGCACTTATTTTTCTAAAACATAAAGAGTATAGCACGAATGTCGGCGCTGATACAATCAGAATTTGCGACAAGCGAGTCATTTTTACCGCTCTCATTAGTTCTATGAGCAGCAATCCCGGAATAGAATATAGGGAAAACGAAGTCAGGAAATGTTATGAGACGGAAAATCACGGGGTGGATTTTGGTGTTGACGATGCTGACAGGAGTTCTGTGCAGTTGCGGTGTGGGAACGGTTAAAACAGAAAAAATCCGGGATATGGATTTTACGGTTCTGGAGTCAGAGGAAATACCGGATGACCTGCTTATAATGATAGAGGAAAAAAAGCAGGGAGAGTTTAAACTTACCTATCAGGAGGATGGATATCTGTACATTGCCAGAGGGTATGGCATGCAGGAGACCGGTGGCTACAGCATACAGGTGGATGATCTGTATCTGACCGGAAATGCTGTGTATTTTGAAGCAACGCTCATCGGTCCGAAAAAGGAAGAGCATCCGCAGGCGGCTGTCAGCTATCCTTATATCGTGGTCAAGACGGAAGCTGTAGATGAAACCGTAGTATTTGAGAGTAGCTGAATGCATGGCTGTGAGCAAAAGATGACAGGTTGAAAGTGACGAATCCCTATTCTGATTCGGGGAGAAAATAGCAAGTAAAAAATGGCAGAAAAAGATGCCTGGTTGTAGAAGAAAAGATAAGTTGAAAATAGATGAAGCTCATACTTGACCAGGAAGGAAAAACATAATAAATGAAAGAACAACCGATATCAGACATCCTCGGTGGTGGAGGAGAATAAGTAAAGATCAGGAGGAGACAGCATACATGAATCTGGATACTTTTGTTTTACATAAGGAGGAACGAAAGGGAAAAGCGGCAACACAGGTTACCTTTGATGAAGATTATAACTTGCCGGATTATAAGCCGGATGTGTCAGCAATCATCTGCAAGCATGGCAATGTGCGGGTAGAAGAAGTTAAAGTTACGAAAGGACATGTATCAGTAAAAGGGCTGTTGAAATTTGAAATCCTGTATCGGGGCGGGATGAGCGAGACAGGGATCAGCTGTCTGGAAAGCACATTTCCGTTTCAGGAGACGGTTGCTGTTGATGAAGCGCAGGAATTTGATACCGCTCTGGTAAACTGCCAGCTGGAGGATCTGAGTGTACATATTACTAATTCCAGAAAGCTTGCGGTAAGGGCATTGATGGATCTGGAAGTTACGGTGTTTTCCTTTTCCAGAGAGGAATTTCCCCAAGCAATCACAGAGCAGCCGGGGATTCAAACACAGAATGTCAAGCAGTCATTTCTGGAACTCAAAGGACAGGGCAGGGATCAGTGTCGCGTACACGAAGAGACAGAACTTCCGGCGAATAAGGCAAACATACAGGAAATCCTCTGGAAACAGATACAGCCACAGGGGATGCGAGCAAGGGCAGATGATGGTGTGCTGCATATTCAGTGGGATCTGCAGATCTTTGTACTTTACAGTGTGGAGTCCGGTGGAAGGATCGAGTGGTATGAGACGCGGCTGCCCATTGACTGTCGATTAGATGTGGCAGAAGCCGCTCCGGAAGATATCTGTTATGCATGGATCGATGCCAGAGAATGGAACCTTCAGGTACAGGAAGATCTGGAGGGGGAAAACAGGCTGCTGGTTATTGATGGCACATTGCGTGTGGACTATCGTCTGTATGAGGAGCAGCAGAGGGATATGTTGCAGGATCTGTATGCCTTAGACCGGTGTCTGCTCCCGAAACAGCGACAGGTTCTCATGGAAACGCTTCTCCTTAAAAATGCTACACGCTGCAAGGTTAATGATGTACTGTCGTTGGAGAGGGGACAAAAAGATGTGCTGCAGATGTGTAGCTGCTGTGGTCAGATACAGATCGATCATTGCAGTGTGGAAGATGGCGGCATTCTGGTGGAAGGAGCAGTACAGGTGCTGATCCTGTATTTTACCAGAGAAGATCATACTCCGTTGGATGCGGTAGAAGGTGTACTGCCGTTTTCCCAACGGGTAGATGTGCCGGGCATACAGAAAGGATATCGCTATGAGCTGACAGCGAATATGGAGATGATGTCTGCCATGATGAAAGACAACAGCACCTTTGAAGTGCAGGCAGTGGCAGATCTGGACGTTATTGTATTTGAACCACGACAGATCCTGCGTATTGAACAGGTAGAAGAGATGCCTCTGAATATGGAAGAACTTCTGGAGCAGCCGGGCATGACGGGGATACGCACAGAAGAAGGAGATACGTTGTGGAAAATCGCAAAGGAAAACCATACGACTGTGGAAAAAATTCAGCAGACCAATGATCTGCCGCCGGGGCCGGTTCCTGCCGGAACCTCCATTCTTTTGTTGAAGCAGGTGGAGATGACGACTGGGGGTACAGGCTGAGAGAGCTGCTTTGGTGTATGATAAAGAGTATGTAGAATGTGTAATATATGATGCTAATAGAAAGTCTATGAAATAGAACCTGAATATATTAGAGACAGAATTTGGAGTTGTATAGAAGAAGAGAACTTGAAACAGAGTAAAAAATGATCATCAGGACAGCATGAAACGTGCTGTCCTTTGTGCGTTTTTTCAAATGCTGGCTCAAATAGATACAAATATTACAAAAATATTACAAAGTTTAATCTTTTATTTCCAGTAAGTGACTTTTTGGGTTGAAATATCTTCTGAGTAATGTTATAATTGCAAAAGTAAAGGAGGCTGCAATGAAAAAACGTATTGTATCAGTTTTATTAGTATTAACAATGGTAATCGGCACTGCACAGGTAGCAGGCGCATCTAAGCTGTCAGATGCAAAAAGCGGATTAAATTCAGCAAATCAGAAAATCAATGAAATTCAGAACCAGCAGAGCAGCTTACAGAGTCAGATCGACGCACTCGATTCCGAGTTAGTTCAGCTCATGGTTGACATAAATGTAAATAAAGACGAGATTACAAAGAAAGAGGCAGAACTGCAGAAAGCACAGGCTGATCTGGCCGCAGCTCAGCAGCAGGAACAGGAAAAATATGATGATATGAAGAGTCATATCAAATATACCTATGAAAATGGTAACGGTTCCCTGCTTACAGCATTATTATCTTCCAGCAGTATTTCTGATGTGATCAATAAAGTATCATATTATAATGATATGTATGATTATGAGAAAAAGATGCTGACTCAGTATCAGGAAGCAAAAGAGCAGGCACAGGCTCTGGCTTCTCAGGTAGAAGAGGATAAGTCTGAATTAGAGGAGACACAGCAGTCTCTGGAAGAACAGCAGACAGAACTGCAGACCCAGATTAACACAAAACAGTCACAGGTTGCAGATTTCAACGGTCAGTTACAGCAGGCACAGCAGCTTGCATCCCAGTATAAACAGACAATTGATGAGCAGAATGCGATCATTGCACAGCAGCTGGCAGCACAGTCAAGCTCCCAGTCAAGCGCTGGCGCTTCTTCTGTGGCATCTAACAACAGCTCTAGCAGCAAGAAGAACAACAGTTCAAGCAGTAATAAATCAAACAGCAGCAGTAACAGCGGAAGCTCCAACTCTGGAAGTTCATCCAGCTCAAGTAACAGTTCTTCTTCAGGTTCAGGAAGCGGATCTTCAGTTGTAAGTTATGCGAGCCAGTTCGTAGGAAACCCATATGTATGGGGTGGTACAAGCCTTACAAATGGCGCTGACTGCTCAGGATTCGTAATGGCAGTATATGCGCACTTTGGCGTCAGCCTGCCACATTCATCCAGTGCTTTGAGAAGCGTGGGACGTGGCGTATCTGTATCAGATATGCAGCCGGGCGATATCGTATGCTACAGTGGTCATGTAGCTATTTATGCTGGAAACAATACTATCGTTCATGCATCTAACAAGAAAGATGGTATCAAATATACATCTCCGGCAAACTACAGATCTATTCTTGCTGTAAGAAGAATCTTCTAGTTACAGGAGATATACATACGATAAAAGGTAAAAGAAACGTAACAGATGTCTCTGAAAAAATGAGACATCTGTTTTTTTATGTCTGAAAAACATCTGTTTAATGATAAAAAAAGACTAAAAAGAAAATTTCTCATATATGATTATTGACAACTGACTTTGATTAGATTAAACTAACATCATCAAATCGAGAGATTGGAATTTTACAATTGAATTTTTCTGAAAGCGAACAGATAAGATGTTTTTGAGAATATCTTTGCCTGTTTACTGGAAGAAAACTTGGTAGAGGAACGCTCCATTTTGCAGTACGAGGGATCACTGTAGCTGTATCGATATCAAAGGTATGATGATCGTTTTTTGATATCGGTTGCATGACAATCGGTCAGACGGAAGATCAATGCTGATTACAGTAGCAGTATCATTCGGCGTGACACGTGGAGTTTTGTCTGCCCGGATGAATAAATGAAAACAGAGAACCTGAGTGTCTGCAGTTTTGCCGACGCTCTTTTTTTATACTTAAAAAATATAGCGTATAAAAATGTAATTGTATTCAATTATATAGTGAGCAAGCGTGAATGATGAGCAATTTCAATGTTTATCAATAATAATGCAAGCATATGAAGAGGCATTTGAGTAATCAATTATGACATTGAAGTTTCATTGCCTGTCAATCACGCAAACACATTAAATCGCTTGTATTTATTGAGTGAAAAGAGACAAAAGGAGATTTCGAAAAACCAGTCCGTGATTTGAGAGGTAATGTAAATATTGTTACCATTCGCAGGTTCTGCGAACTATGACAGTGTATGAAATCAGTCAGGAGGAACTATGAGAAGAAAAAAATTGATGACAAAAGTTTTGCCGGCGATCATGGCAGCATCCATGGTAATGAGCCTCGCACCGTCAACCGCTTTTGCGGCAACGGGAAGCCAGGTGGTGAAAGATGGCGAATATCCGGCAGTGACAGCATATGTGGATGCAAATGATCCGGTCGTGGCAGAAAATGAGGAGACTGGAGAATGGGACAGCTATGAGATCAGCACAAAAATAGTCGTAAAAGATGGAAAATTCGAATCCATTACCGTGACACCGGGAGCTGGTTATGACAGCGGAAATAAAAGCTATTTTGACAAAGCTACAACCAAATCCAAAGGAATTGTAACACTTCTGACAGGAAAACCTGCAACAGAAGAATCAGTGGATGCAATTGATGCGGTGTCCGGCGCGACAGTTACTTCAAAGGCTGTAAAATCAGCCATTAAAGAGGCGATTCAGAAGGCCCCGGCTGCAGATGAAGGCGACAAAGAAGAAAATTTGAAATACGTAGTCATGAACGTGCCGTACAATGATTTTTATGCGGCATATGATCTGACAGACAAAGCTGTATGGGAAGTTGAAGACGGTCTGGATGCGGTTTCTACAGCAACGACCAACAAGTTCAAAGGAACCACAGGACTTGCAAAAGGAACATACAACAATGGCACATATATCATGGGTGTTACGATTCCGGTAGCAGTCGATGCGGATGATCTTGCAAAATTAAATGCAAACCTGACGGTAAACGATAATTATTACTTTACCGTGCTGGATGAAGCTCCGGAAACTTACAGCAAACTTACGATCAAGGATGGTAAATACAGCTTCTCTAAGATGCAGGATGCACAGGTTTCTGCAAAATACCTTTCTGTAGGAGATCTTGATCTGAACGGCGGTTATGGCGATTATCAGATCACGATTGAGGGACTTGGAACAGACGGTCAGCTCAAGACCGGCGAAAATGAGAGTGTTCCGTATACACTTTATGGTGCGATCCTGAATACAACAGAGGGCAAATCCTATGGTATGACCAGCCTGGAAAATATCTGGGTCGGAACAAAGACACCGAGTGTGGAGATTGCATGGTCTATCAAAGAAGGACAGGGCTTAAGACGCGCGCATGGAAAAGCAGATCCGTATTATCAGTTTGCAGATATGAACGGTGCAACATTAAAGAGTGTTACTCTGCTGACAGATCTTGGTGTGATCGAAGTTCCGTGCACAGAGAATGGTCTGGAACTGACAAAATACTATGAGGGCGATCTCAGTGGTCTGAACTATGCGATCGACAACGATTCTACAGAGCTTTCCATCAGCGGTATCCCGTCTGATCTGAAAGATGTCAAGATCAGTGTATCCGGCGGACTTGCTACAGATGCTGAAGTAAAAGACGGAAAAGTGGCACTGGAAAAAGCCCCGGAAGCAGGAACTCTGTATACATTGACGATCAGCAGCTCCAACTACCCGGATATCACAAGAACGATGTCCACACCGATCGTAAAAGAACAGATTACAGAGCTTCAGAAATGGATCGACAAAGCGAAAGCGACAAACGGATATGACAGCAATGCAGATCTGAAAGAGCATGTAGCTGAAGCAGAAGAAATGATCGCAAACAAAGAGTCAACATCTGCAGATGCAGCAGAGCTGATCGATGAACTGATCTCAAAAGTAAAAGCAACTTATGAGAAAGTAGATGCTCTTGCAACTCTGAAAGGAAATGCATTAAATATTAACCTCGGTGTTGATTTTGCAAAACTGGAAAATCCGACCTATACATTGTCCTACAGCCAGGGACGGGGAATGGTTACTTTTGCAAGCGGAGATTTAGAAAGCCTTGCAGTAGAACTGGAAAAAGCACCGGCAGTTGGTACGGATTACACATTAACAATCGTAAGTGATAATTATCAGGATATTACTACAACAGTAAAAGCAGAAGAAGCAGAAAAACCGGCACCGACTCCGGATCCTTCTCCTGTTGTTCCGACGCATTCAGATGGTTTGGCAAATGAAGCAGCAGAAGGCGATCACTGGTATTATTACAAAGACGGTAAGATTGCAACAGATGTGACGACCGTAGCCCACAATGTAAACGGCTGGTGGTATGTAAAGAACGGCGAAGTAGACTTCAAATACAACGGATTTGCCGAAAATGAGTACGGCGAATGGTATGTAAGAGGTGGAAAAGTAAATTTTGATGTCAACAGCATCATCGAGGGAACTGTCAAAGGGCAGAAAGCTTGGTGGCATGTAGTGAACAATAAAGTAACTTATGATACAACCGTAGCCCAGAATCAGAACGGCTGGTGGAGAGTAGAGAACGGCCGTGTAAACTTCCAGTACAATGGAATTACCAACAATGAGAACGGCTGGTGGAAAGTAGAATCCGGAAAAGTAAACTTTGATTACAACGGAATCTCTAACAACGAAAACGGTTGGTGGTACATCCAGGGAGGAAAAGTGGACTTTAACCACACCGGAGTAGATGCAAATGAAAACGGCTGGTGGAGAGTAGAAAACGGAAAAGTAAACTTCGATTTCAACGGTCTTGCACAGAATGAAAATGGCTGGTGGTACATCCGTGGTGGAAAAGTAGATTTCAATTATAACGGAACTACAAACTGGTATGGCACAAACTACAAGATCCGCGGAGGAAAAGTGATTTTCTAGGATTTGTAATAAATCCGATATCGCAGTCAAAATGATTGAAGAAAGACATCCGATACAGAATTTATATCGTATGATAATTTATTACAGTAATTCGACAATCATAAAATATTAAAACAGCTATAAAAAAGAGATTTGGACAGATATAATTTTCAAACGAGTGGCAGGGGATACCTGTTAGAAAATAGTTTGAAAATATATCATCCGAATCTCTTTTTGTATACTTGAAAATAATAAAAAAAATCAATAAAAACATAAAAATAGAATGCAATTGAGAAAATATATTCATAGAACCGTTTTGTATAAGTAAATGATTGACCGCTAAGAAAAGTAATGCTATTATAACCGCTGTTAGAACGAACTAACGAGAAGAGGAAAATGAAAACAGACAAGTGGTTTTATCAAGGTCTGTTTTTCTTTTGTTAATGTATTAGTTGAAACTAATCATCATTAGCTATCTATAATAATGAGAAAAATTATTATGAAAAACAGGAGGGACTATGAAAAAGAAAAAATTAATGACAAAAGTTCTGCCATCTATTATGGCAGCATCTATGATCATGAGCCTTTGCCCAGCAACTGCTTTTGCGGCAGATAATACCGGAAATGTAAAACTCAAAGATGGAGTTTACACAGAGACGGTAAAATGTTATCCAGATGAAGATGAGGATTTTTCAGAATATGATCTGACAGTAAATGTGACGATTAAAGATGGTAAGATCAGTGCGGTTGACGGAATCAAAGGAAGCGGCGATTCTGAAAATGATAGTTATATCCAAAAAGCAGTAAATGGAACCAAAAAGAGCAAAAGTGTAGTTTTACAGATCCTTGAAGCGAATGGAACCTCCGGTGTGGATACTGTTTCCAAAGCAACCTGTACCTCAAAGTCTATTATTGAGGCAGTAAATAATGCAATTACCAAAGCATCTGTAACAGAAGAAGCAGAATACCAGTATATTTATGCTGCCATTCCATATGCAGAGTACTGGAATGCAGAAGGCGTTCAGGCGGCAGGAAGCACAGCGTCATCTACAGAAGTTGATATCAAAGGGGAAACTGATAAAGGTGCTTTTGATGTCGTGACAAGAGCTACAACAAATCATGGTCTTCACAGAGGAAATTATCAGCAGGATGTGACCATCTATGATACAGATGGAAATGTGTATGAGATGGATCACTGGACCGAAGATGGAAAAAATATTGTCCTGACAGATGGGACTACCATTGGATTTGCGAGAGGTACGATCACTCTTTCTGATAATACAACCAAAAAAATGGATTATTACAAAATTACCGGTATCAAATATGTTCCGGTAAAAGTAAAGACCAGTGATTATGAAGCATTTAAAGCGAAATATGAAGTTGTGGAAAATGGTGGAACGCTTGCCGGCGGTTATAGTGAGTTCAACCTGAAAAGTTATACAGCAACTGCTAAAGTAACAGAGAATACAAATGGTCTGAAGACAGCGACAAAGAATGCAGATGGAAGTTTTTCCTTCAGCGCTCGTCAGACAGGTATAGATTCCGGTATTGAAGGTCAGGAGCTGAAGACGATCACAGATCTGGATAAACTGGTATATAGTACAGATAACGATGGCAACAAGATCGGTGGTGTACAGGACAGCAGTACATTTGGAGATTTCCTTCGCGTAGATTTCCGTGGCGATTATGGTGATCTTGCAGCGAATATGCAGACAGTAGAGTGGAAGTATTATCCAGATGGAGATACAAGTAAAGAACCTGTTGCAACATATGGAACAAAATTTGCGGCAGATAACTGGATGCACAAATCTATGGGTATTCAGCTTGGCCTGACAGAGTCTCAGAGATGCCAGCTTCCGGAGGGATATGACGGAAGCGGTACATGGACAGTAACGGTCTATGCACTTGGATATGCAGATACAACTGTAACTGTAAAAGTAGACAAAGATGATATCCATTCTGCACATATTGTAAGTGATGTGACGGCATTGCAGGCAGCGATTACCAATGCAGAAAAAGTAAATGCAGAAGGTAAAGATGCGTGGGTTGGTGACTGGGATCATTTCCAGGAACACCTGACAGAGGCAAAAGATGTACTTGCTGCTTATGAAAAGGATGCGACTAAAGGAACGACTCAGGAAGCGGTAAATCAGGCAGTAGCAGATCTGAATGATACGATGGATCATCTTACACGTTATATGCTGATGGACATTCCATATGCAGATTTTTATGCAAGTGATGTGACAAACAGTGATAAGGTAGATGTTGTAACATCTGCAACATTACAGAAATCCAGAAATGGATCTTTGGCAAATGGTTCTTATCATTCTAAGACAGATGGCACAGAGATTGCAGGAGTGACTTATCCGGTTGCAATATCCGCAGCTGGCTGGTCAGAAATTGACTGGAGTCAGTATAAACAGGTTACAGATAAAGATTCTGTAGAAATCACGACTAGCATAAAAGGAAAAGAACAGACAGCGACTTACACAGGAAAACAAGCGTTATTTGAACAGAATGACTATTCTTATTATTTGCTTTCTGCTGCAGAAACACCAGATAATTATAAAACAATAGCAGTAAAGGATGGAAAATTATCCTTTGGTAAGATTGAAGGAACAGAAGTTACAAAGATTGCGGATGCGTCAGCAACATTGAAAACAAATTCAAAATATGGCGATTATGAGATTGATCTGGACAGAGATATCGAGCAGATCGCAGCTTTAAAAGATGCTTCTGTCTACAGCGTGACGGTGAATACAACAGATGGTTCTTCTTATGGTATGCGTCATGTGGAAAATATCTGGAAAGGTACAGAGATTGCATGGAGTGTTGGATTTAAAACTGATTCCAAAGGCTGCCCGCTGAGTTCTGAACAGTATAAAGATATGGGCGGAAAAACTATTCAGTCAATCACTTATTATACAAGTGCCGGAAATTATGAGATCACTGTTGGAAAAGATGGAAATGGATTGTATGTTCCTTGCAAATTTGCAGGATATGACAGTTGTGTATCTGTTGAAACTGCAGATGTGGAATCCGGAAAAACAACTGTTTCTGCAGCCGGTCTTCCGGAAGATTACAAAGCAGTATACAGTGTAGATGGCTTAGCGGGAGTGGAAGTAAAAGACGGTAAACTTGCTTTTGATGCATCCACAGCCAATGCGGGAAGTTATACATTAAAAGTTACAGATGAGAATAAGAAATATGTAGATCTTTCTGCCAATTTTGTACTGACAACAGATAAAACAACTGTAGCATACAACGATGCAATGGATAAACTTCTTCCAGCAGAAGGATTTTCAGATGACAGCGTTTCTGCATATGTGAAAAACATCAAGTCAGTTACTGTAAATGGCACTTCCTATAATGCAACAGGAAAAGGTGCTGTAACAATTATCAATACAGACGGTACTATTAATACAGATGCAGCTCCATTTAAAGACGCAGAAGAAGGAACTGAATTCAAGATTACGGTAACGGCAGAAGGTTATACAACGGACTACAGCTTTACTTATACAACCTCCGGTTACACTTATGCATATGCGGCAATTCCTTATGCAGAGTATTATGCAAATGAAGATGTTCAGAACGGAAGTTCAACAGCAGCATCCGGCACATGGGATACAAACGGCGAGTATGATACCGGCGCATTTGATACGGTAACAAGAGCGACAGCCAACCATGGTCTTCACAGAGGAAGCTTCCAGCAGGATGTTGTAATCTATGATACCGATGGAAATACTTTCGAGCCGGTTTACTGGACCGATGGAAATACAGCAGTTCTCGCTGATGGCAAGACACTGGTAAAAGCTTCTGACAGAACTACTGGTATTACGACTCTTACCTGCGATGGTAAGACAACTACTTATGCCGGATATGAGATCAAGGGTATCAAATATGTTCCGGTTAAAGTAAAGACAAAGAATTATGAAGCATTCAAAAAATCATATGCAGTTGTAGAAAATGGCGAGACGCTTGCCGGTGGTTGCAGTGAGAATAATCTGAACAGTTATTCTGCTGTTGCAGCGGTAGATGAAAATACAAATGGATTAAAAGCAGCTGATATCAATGCAGATGGAACATTCAGCTTTGGAAAACGCGCGGAAGGAACTTCTTCCGGTATTCAGAATGAAGAACTGAAAACTGTAAGCCAGGAAGACCTTGGCGTTGAAGTGGTTGACAGCAGCAAATACGGAGATTTCCTCCGTGTAGACCTGAAGAAAAACTACGGAGATCTTGGCGCTAAAATGCAGTCAGTAATCTGGACATATTACGGAAATGGAGATACTCCACTGGCTACTTACGGAACCAAATTTGCGGCAGATAACTGGATGCACAAATCCATGGGTATTCAGCTTGGTCTGACAGAGTCTGAGAGATGCACACTTCCGGAAGGAACAGATGGAAGCGGTAAATGGGAGCTGACGATTGTTGCTCTCGGATATGCAGATACAACTGTAACAGTAAATGTGGAAAAATCAGATATTCATAAAGCAACACCGGTCAGTGACACAAGCAAGCTGGAAGCAGCAATCAAGGCAGCAGAAGCTCTGAATAAAGATGATTATACAGAAAAAACCTGGGCAGATCTTGAAACAGAACTGAAAGAAGCAAAAGATGATCTTACAAAAGCTGCAACAGGAAAAACCAGTCAGGAAAGTGTAGCAGAATCTACAGAGCATCTGAATGCAGCAATTGCGGCACTGGAAAAAGTTTATGTTCAGCCAGATGGTCTTGCAAATGAAGCAGCAGATGGCAATCACTGGTATTACTACAAAGATGGCAAGATTGCTACTGATGTGACAACCGTAGCTCATAACGCAAACGGCTGGTGGTATGTAAAGAACGGTGAAGTAGACTTCAGCTATAATGGATTTGCAGAAAATGAGTATGGCGAATGGTATGTGAAAAACGGAAATGTAAACTTTGATGTTAACAGTATTATCGAAGGAACCGTCAAAGGAGAGAAAGCTTGGTGGCATGTAGTAAACAATAAAGTAACTTATGATACAACCGTAGCTTACAACCAGAACGGCTGGTGGAGAGTAGAAGGAGGAAAAGTTAACTTTAATTACAACGGAATCGCAAATAACTCTAACGGCTGGTGGTACATCCGAGGAGGAAATGTAAACTTCAGCTACACCGGAGTAGCACAGAATGAGAACGGCTGGTGGAGAATAGAGAACGGAAAAGTAAACTTCAACTACACCGGAGTAGCACAGAATGAGAACGGCTGGTGGAGAGTAGAAGGAGGAAAAGTAAACTTCAACTACACCGGAGTAGCGCAGAATGAGAACGGTTGGTGGAGAGTAGAGAACGGAAAAGTAAACTTCGGCTTCAACGGTCTGGCTCAGAACGAAAACGGCTGGTGGTATATCCGTGGCGGAAAAGTAGATTTCGGCTATAACGGAAGAGTATCATGGAACGGACATCGTTATACTGTTCGTGGCGGTAAAGTAATTTTCTAATAAGATAAAAGATAAGTCTACAAAAAAATCTTTTAAAGTTTAAGATCCTTCTAAGAGTTTCAGAACTATCTGAAAAAACTGAAAAGCGGCACCTTGTGAAAACTGGGTGCCGCTTTTTCGAGTAAGAGATTCTGTCTTGTACGGTTGATTTATATAAGTGTGGATTTATGGTACGGGTGGTGGGTAAAGTAATGTTTTTACATATAATATGTAACTGTAAAAATAACAAAGAATTCTCTGATAGAAATATGAAAAATGTGTGAATTTTTATGAAATCAGAAAGAAATTGTTTGAATAAACTTTACCGGAGTGATATGATATTATCTATAAAAGTGGTATTATTTCGGAAACTGTATATATAACACAGATATTTTACAGAAGCCCGGAGAAAGGATGGAAAAGAATATGAAAAAGTTTTGTCGCGTTTTAAAAACACTTACAATCATTGCGGTTATCGGCATTGTAATTTACAAAGCATATGAGTATTTTGCAAAAGATGATAAACTTGAGGATTTTGAAGAAGATGAAGATGAGATCGCTTTTGAAGGAGACAAGCCGTTAAAAAACAAGATCAAAGATGTGGCTAAAAAAGTGATCCACTAATTCGAAACTGTCAAATTACATAAGAAAAGCCGACAGAGTAAAAAGCCGAAAATATTTAGCATGAATAGAAATGGGATAAAAGGAATGATGCCAGTGCTGTTATGATAAAAATATTTCGTATGACTGTCGGCTTTTACTTTGTCTGATTCAGTGTATATTTGAGATGACAGGGGAGTAGAAGTACAAATGAAATTTCGTAGGAAGCAAACAAATCGGTAGAATTTCATTTTTGCGAAAGTCAGACAGATGCAGACGGGAAGTTTTCACAGCAGATTTGGAAATAGCTATTTTATAAAGCGTATAAGTGTGTTATTATATTAACCGGAATGCAACGCTTTAACGCGCTGATATAAAACATCGGAGGAAGAAGTTAAAATGATAGCAAAACGTCTGCGTGAATCTCTGGATTCATCCATTTGTATCAGAGATATTTTTGAAGAAGGAAAGAAACTGGCCGAGGTTTACGGCGCTGAAAATATTTACAATTTCAGTATCGGCAATCCGAGTGTGGAGCCGCCAGCTATTGTCAATCAGGCAATGAAAGACATTCTGGATCAGGAGGCGCCACTGGCGCTTCATGGTTATCCTGCAAATGTGGGACATCCGGAGGTCAGACGTCATGTTGCACAGCATCTGAATGGAAAATATGGATGCAATTATAATGAGCAGGGCATCATTATGACCAGTGGAGCAGCTTCAGCCCTTGCCATGCTTTGTAATACGCTGCTGGATGCAGGGGATGAGGTAGTGACTTTCGCCCCGTATTTCTGGGAATATAAAAGCTATGTAGAGACGTTTTATGGCAGGCTTGTTCCTGCCCAGTGTAATATGGAAACATTGCAGCCGGATCCGGAGACACTGAAAGAGGCTCTGAGTGAAAAGACAAAATTTGTCCTCATCAATACGCCGAATAATCCTACCGGCGCTGTCTATACACCGGAATCCCTGCGTCAGGTGGCACAGATCCTGGAAGAAAAACAGAAAGAATATGGACATCCGATCTATCTTGTATCTGATGAACCGTATCGTAAACTGGCATATGGCATTGAAGTGCCATATCTGACTGATTATTACAGAAATACTATCGTTGTGTATTCTTACAGCAAAGCGCTTTCTATTCCGGGCGAACGTATCGGATATGTGGCTATGCAGCCGGATATTGATGATTTTGCAGATATGGTAGCAGGACTGACAGCATCTATGCGTTATCTGGGATATGTCAATGCGCCGTCACTGCAGCAGAAGATGCTGCTGAAATGTGTGGATGCATCTGTGGACATCAGCATTTATGAAGAGACTAGAAATATTCTCTACGATGGACTGACTCAGATGGGATACACTTGTATTCATCCGGATGGAGCGTTCTATCTGTTTATGAAGGCACCGGAAGAAGATGATGCGCATTTCTGTGAGGTAGCCAAAGAGGAACGGATCCTTATGGCTCCGGGAACCGCATTTTACGGACCGGGCTGGGTGCGCATTTCTTACTGTGTACCTGCTGCTGTGGCTGAACGGAGTCTGCCGGGATTTAAACGTCTGCTGGAGCGGTATCAGAAATAGCAGTCTTTGGCATATACTAAAATAAAGGAACGTTGGGAAACATTCAAATTATTATGTGGATGAACAAGAGTGATGGAAATAATAGTGTTATAATTTATTATTGTATATGGGATGGAAAAAACGGATCTCATGATCTGCTGAAGAGGGCAGCTGCGCATTGGTGCAGCTGCCATAACTTTATGACAGAAGAGAATTCTATAGAAGATTTATCTGAAAAGCGACAGAAGGATACAGGTTGTTTTAATAAGATTTCGGAAGAAAATCGTATAGAAGATAAACCTGAAAATGAGGAGCCGTTGTTTCAGATCTGTCAGGTTGATAAATGGAAGAAACCTTATTTTATAGAACCGAAGGGAGTAAAGTTTTCCATTTCCCACAGTGGAAATCTGTGGATGTGCGCCATTTCTGACCGGGAAGTAGGATTGGATGTGCAGGAGGAAAATTCCTGTAAGCGGGAACGGGTCGCCAGACGTTTTTTTCATCCACAGGAGATGGAGTGGCTTTCCGGACAGGATTACCGGGATTTTTTCCGTGTGTGGGCTGCGAAGGAAAGTTATGTGAAATATATCGGCGATGGTCTGGTCTATGGTATGGAGAAGTTCTGTGTTGTGGATGAACAGGGGCTGGCAGATGAGGTAGAAGGCATGCGGCAGCAGCATTTTTTGATGAAACTGTCTGAGAGTGGCATGTTAGAAGAATGTGACGAGCCGGGGGCAGATGCGTTGGCGGTCTGTTTGACAACAGAAAAAGAGATGGAAGGTTCGGTTGATTTCTTGAATCTACAGATGTTGAAAATCGTTGGAGATTAGGGTTTATGTATGGTTTCATGCAGCGGTTTAACAGGAATAGGATCATCAACATGCCTGCATGAGTGGTAATAATTATTACTCCGGAAATCGATGCTGCTGGCGTGTTAATTAGTATTGGATGAACATGGTAAATGTGTCGTCAGAGACGACAGAAGGGAGCATAATTATGGAAGTGATTGAACGTGAAGATCTGAAAGCATTAAATATTGAGCTGTTTCGCAGCAAGCTGTATTTTCGTCTGGATCTGAAAGAGGGCGATGAAACAACGGCACTGATCGAGGCACCGGGCAGTGGTGCTGGAAAGGCAGAAGAAGCCTGTGAAATGATCCGGAATTATTTTATGGGAAAAGGATTCTGGGCAGAGTTCAGTGAAAATCTTACATTTTTTCAGCTGGAAAAGATGGAAAGTGCTTTTGAGTAGACGATTAGTGTGAAAAATATATTTTCAAAGCTATTTGTGCCACCAGCAGACGGCTGCGGCATGGGCATTAGTATGGAAAAAGGGAGCTGGACGGTAAGATGTTGAAATTAGTAAAAGGACGGCCGCAGGATGAGAGCGGAAGATTGGAAAAAGAGATTCGTGTATATGATCTTCTGGATGAACTTCAGATTCCCTATGAGAGAGTGGATCATGAAGTGGCTGAGACGATGGAAGCCTGCAAGGAGATTGATGAAGTACTGGAAGCTGATATCTGCAAAAATCTTTTCCTCTGCAATCGCCAGAAAACAAAATTTTATCTTTTGATGATCCTTGGGGATAAAAAATTTAAGACCAAAGATATCTCTGCGCAGATCGGTTCTGCCCGTTTGTCTTTTGCAGATGCGGAAGAGATGGAAAAATATCTGGATATTACACCGGGATCAGTAAGCGTTATGGGTCTGATGAACGACACGGAGAATCATGTGCAGTTATTGGTGGATGAGGATTTGCTGAAGGGAGAATATTTTGGCTGTCATCCGTGTATCAATACGTCCAGTCTGAAGATGAAGACTGCAGATGTGCTGGGACCGTTTTTGAAAGCAGTGCATCATGATATGATTACAGTTAAACTGCCGGAATAAAAATGACGCTGTCTGTAGACTGATATAAAAAGAATGAGATATTCCGTAGAAAATTCGTATATATTTTTTGAATCCATAGCAGAGACAAATATATAATGATATGTTATAATACCAACGAATATGGTTAAAATATGCATAGAATCACAGTATGCATAAGTAAAATAGCGGAGCATAGGAATGAGAGCAGAGATCTACAGCTATATCAGAGGAACATTTCCCTATATTATTCTTATAGGAATTATTGTGTTTTCTGTATTGAATCTGTGTTTCCCAAATGGCAGGCGTAAAGTAGTATATCGTGTCACGATGAGCGGAGCTTTTGTTATCTATGTCTGTGTTGTGATCTTTGTGACGCTTGGCATGCGTCAGCTTTGGACGGTGCATGATCTGAAACTGCATCCGTTCTGGTCTTATGAGACAGTGATCCGGACCGGGAATCCGGAAATGCTGATCGAAAATATTGCAAATATCGCATTGTTTTTTCCATTAGGTGTTTTTATCAGAGATCGTTGGGAAAACAGATCCCGCTGGCAATATTGTATACTGACAGCGTTTTGCTGCAGTTTCACGATCGAATGTCTGCAACTGATCTTTGGACTTGGGACATTTGAGGTGGATGATATGATGCACAATACTCTGGGAGCTGTGCTTGGCTATCTGTCAGCCAGGAAGATTCAGCAGCTGGCGGCACAGTAGGAAATCCTGTAAGGATTTTTGTGAAAATCAAATGCAGTATATTTCGGGAAATGGATGACAGATACAAATATCTGAAAACAGAAACAGCTGGACAGAAACAGGAAATATTTGCAAAGAAAAAGTAACTGAAACAGAGAAGATAAATAGTATATAACAGAAAGAAAATGAGGTAACATATGTGTGGAATTGTAGGTTTTACAGGTAACAGCCAGGCAGCCCCTATCCTTCTGGACGGATTATCCAAACTGGAATACAGAGGATATGATTCAGCAGGAATGGCAGTCAGAGATGGAGAAAATCAGGTTTCTGTCGTGAAGGCAAAAGGGCGTCTTCGGATCCTGGCCGAAAAGACAGCTGACGGAGAAGCCGTACCGGGTACCTGCGGAATCGGTCATACCCGTTGGGCAACCCACGGAGAGCCGTCTGAAAATAATGCGCATCCGCATATTTCCAATGAGGCGATGGACGTGGTAGCGGTACATAACGGTATCATCGAAAATTATCAGGAGATCCGTAACAAACTGTTAAAACATGGATATGAATTTTATTCAGAAACAGATACGGAAGCAGCTGTTAAACTGATTGATTATTATTATAAAAAATACAACATGGGGCCAATCGATGCGCTGGCAAAGACCATGGTGCGCATCCGCGGTTCCTATGCGCTGGCAGTCATGTTTCATGATTATCCGGGCGAAATCTATGTGGCAAGAAAAGACAGCCCGATGATCATTGGTGTATCTGACGGTTCCAACGGAGAGGCAGCAGGCACATATGTTGCTTCTGATGTACCGGCTATTCTGAAATATACACGTAATGTATATTATATTGGAAACCTGGAGATGGGAAGACTTACCAAAGATGGTGTCACTTTCTATAACCTGGACGGTGATCAGATTGAAAAAGAAAAGACCGAGATCAAATGGGATGCAGAAGCAGCAGAAAAAGGCGGATTTGAGCATTTCATGATGAAAGAGATCCATGAACAGCCAAGAGCGATTACAGATACGATTAATGCATTTGTACGTGATGGCAAGATTGATCTCTCAGAAGTTGGTCTGGACGATGAAAAGATTAAGAGCCTGAGCCAGGTGTACATCGTGGCATGTGGTTCTGCCTCTCATGTAGGTGTTACCACACAGTATGTAATGGAAGAAGCAGCGAGAATCCCGGTTCATGTGGATCTGGCTTCTGAGTTCCGCTATAGAAAACCGGTGTTGGATAAGGATACACTTGTTATCATTATCAGCCAGAGTGGGGAGACCGCAGACAGTCTGGCAGCTCTTCGTGAAGCAAAAGCAATGGGTATTTCCACACTTGCAATCGTAAATGTTATCGGCAGCTCCATCGCAAGAGAGGCTGACTACGTATTTTATACTATGGCTGGTCCGGAGATTGCCGTTGCTACGACAAAAGCATACAGCACCCAGCTTGTGGCCGGATATATCCTAACGCTTAAGATGGCCCAGGTCAGAGGCGCTATGACAGAAGAAAAGGTCAGTGAACTGCTTACAGAAATGCAGACCCTTCCGGAAAAAATCGGACGTATCATTGAAGATAAAGACCGTATCCAGTGGTTTGCATCCAAATTTGCAAATGCAAAAGACATTTTCTTCATCGGACGTGGCATTGATTATTCGATTTCTCTTGAAGGCAGTCTGAAGATGAAGGAGATCAGCTATGTACATTCTGAGGCTTATGCAGCAGGCGAGCTGAAACACGGAACCATTTCCCTGATCGAGGACGGAACGCTTGTTATCGGCGTCCTGACACAGGAAGCATTGTATGAGAAAACCCTCAGCAATATGGTAGAGGTAAAGAGCCGTGGTGCATATCTTATGGGACTGACCAGCTATGGCAACTACAGCATCGAGGACAGCGCGGACTTTACAGTATATATTCCGCGTACGAATGAGCTGTTTGCAGCCAGCCTTGCCGTGGTACCGCTTCAGCTTCTGGGTTACTATGTATCCCTTGCAAGAGGTCTGGATGTGGATAAACCGAGAAATCTGGCAAAATCAGTTACGGTAGAGTAATAATAAAATCATAGATATAAAAAACGGAAGAGTGTCAACATGCTTGTATGTGTGATGATTCTCTTCCGTTTTTTATATGACAGAATGTAAAAAAGTATATATGTTATGCGATTCGTATGTGATAACTATTAAAAATAGTTTTTGTATGTGAGATATAAGTGAAAGCGATCTGGCATACGCAGATGCTTGATTAACAGGGAATAAGGTTTCTACAAGTTATTTATATAACAAAAAAGCAGGCTTCCGTGCCCGCTTCCCTGTTGTTGAGAGTTGTAAAAAAGGTAATTATTATTGATTCATTGTTCTTTACAAATAGATAATACCATACTACAATGTATTCGTAAAATTGAAAAAAATGATATGGTTTATTATAAAAATTGATATTGAGATAAGGATTTATGATGTGAGTAGATGGTAATGTATGTGTAGAATTTTATGGATTTTTCTTATGATAAATCTGAGTATAAGCTCTGTATCCAGATGTTGTTTCTATATTGTAAGTCCGGTATTCCGATATTATTTTCATATCGTAAGTTTAGTATAGGGACATTATTTTAAACAGATATTTTGTAGCATGGTATTATTTTTATATTGCATACATTATTTATATAGCATTTAAAGGATTTGCTTGAGTTTTTGGCAGGTTTTCAGAATATAAAAGCAGAATAGAAAAGAGATGAACAGGAGTTTGGAGAACAGATGGAGATTCGAAATATTAAAACATTTTTAAAAGTAGCGGAGATGGGGAATTTCTCCAGAGCGGCACAGGATCTTGGATATGCACAGTCTACGGTTACCATGCAGATCCAGGCACTGGAGCGGGAATTGCAGGTCACTTTGTTTGAACGGAATGGCAAGCAGATCACGCTGTCTTCTGCAGGAGAGGAGTTTCGCGGATTTGCCTATGAAATCATCAAGCAGGAAGAGATGGCGTTGGAGTATTTTACCAATGAGGAAGAACCACAGGGGCAGATTAAGATCGGTGTCATGGAAACTATGTGTGCATCTAAATATGCGGAACTGTTCCGGGCATATATGAAACGGTATCCAAAGGTACGGCTGATCACGGCAGTGGCAACTACCTTGCAGTGCATGGATATGCTGGAAAAAGGCAAGCTGGATGCAATTCTGACGGTTGATGAAAAGCTGAACCGTCCAAACTGGAAGACGGCTCATGAACTGGAGACGGAGATCTGTTTCTTCTGTTCCTGCAATCACCCATTTGCAAAGCGGGAGATGGTTACCATGGATGAACTGATCCGGGAGCGTTTTATCCAGATCGAAGAGGGGTGCAATTACCGACAGGCGTTTGAAGCTTATCTGGCGCAGCAGGGAAAAACAATTGTAAATGTGCAGGAAGTGGGGTATACCAGCATGATCATTGACTGTGTGGCAGATAATATCGGTATTTCGTTGCTGCCCAAATTTACACTGGAAGATGCGTTGCGAGAAGGCAGGATTGCCCTTATTACGGTGGCAGGATATTCCATTACGATGCTGATGCAGGTTATCTACAGTAAGAACAGGTGGGCGACGCCGGCGCTGCGGGCGTTTCTGGATATGACGCGGGAGTATCTGGTGGACTAGTGACGCGGGGGTACTAAATTTTGATTTGTCACGGTAATGTGCATTGGCTCTGGTGGAACATTTTGGCTCCGAGAGGATGGCTTACGGAAAGTTGTGAAGGTCGTGCCACCGGACAGGAATCCAACGTGACCCGCTTCCGCTCGGGCGCTGCTGCCAGCGGTACTAAGCTCCCAGCACCTCTTACGAGGCACTGCTCACTAAGTGCCGGGCGCATCACACGGTCACTTATGGAGTCCTGTCCAGTGTCCCGACCATGTACGTTTTTTGTATTTCGCTAATGCCAATGTGTAGATGCACCGCCGAAAAAAAATAAGAATAAGAAAACCAATGAATTATGCAAAATAGAAGGAATTACAGATGCGCATAGAAGACAATTTAAAACAGATCATAGATTTATACAGTAAGAATGACGTTGTATTATCAGAAACAGAGCTGTCTGAGCTGGCAATCCGCATTCGTCGGGAACTGCACCGTTTTCCGGAGGTCGGGTGGCTGACGATGCGGACGACAGTTCTGGTGGCGGAGCTGCTGGAGCGAATCGGGTATCAGGTCATAGTTGGCGAAGAGATTCTGCCACGAAAGGAAGCTGTGGACGCGCCGGAGCAGATTCAGAGTGAACATCAGTGGAAACGATGTAAAAGCAGTTTGCCGGAGAAGTGGTATGAAAAATGGAAGTCGTTGATTGGAAATCTGGGCGGTGTGATTGCATCTTATGACAGCGGAGTTCCGGGAGAGACGATTGCTTATAGGTTTGATATGGATGCACTGCCGTTACAGGAAAGTCAGGAGCCGGATCATGTTCCAATGCAGAAAGGTTTTTCATCCTGTTTGCCGGGAAAATTTCACGGATGTGGGCATGACGGACATACAGCCATCGGGCTTTGTGTGGCACGGCTGTTTATGGAACATCGGGAACAACTGACAGGGAAGCTGCTTTTTATTTTCCAGCCGGCAGAAGAAGGCGTGCGGGGTGCAAAAAGCTACTGTACCCATTGGCAGTTTGGAAAGATAGACAAGCTGTTTTGCTGTCATATTGGATTTGCGCCGGAGGATACGTTTGTGGCAGGCACAGGCGGTTTTCTGGCGACTACGAAGCTGGATGTGGAATTTACGGGAAAAGCGGCTCATGCGGGACTTTGCCCGGAACGGGGAAGGAATGCACTTCTGGCAGCGGCGGATGCCATGCTTCGGATGCAGGAGATTCCGAAACCGGAAGGAAAGACAGCCCGGCTGAATGCAGGCACGCTACAGGGCGGACAGGCGAGAAACATCATTGCCGCCCATGCGAAAATGCAGATGGAGACTAGAGGAGAAGATACGGAGATCAACCAGTACATGTGTCGGCAGGCAAAAAAAATTCTTGCTGCAAGCGCGGAAAAATACCGTGTGACTTACACTGTCACAGAAAAAGGAGAAAGCGACAGCGCGGACAGTAGCGAGGAGATGAGTCGTCATATCATGCGTGTTGCACAGAAACAGGGAAACTTTTCCGATTATCTGCTGCACAAAAATTTCGGCGCCAGTGATGACGGGGCAGAATTTATGCATATGGTGCAGCAGAATGGCGGGGAAGCAGCCTATGTGCTGCTTGGCACAAAACAGGTGGGACACCATCATGAAGCAGAGTTTGATTTTTCAGAGGATGTGCTCCGGAAAGGATATGAGGTGCTGTTTGACGCCGGGATGAAATACATAGAAACAGTAGAAGAATAAACAAAGGAAAGGTAGTGTAGAGTTAAAAAGGGAGTTTTTCTGATAGATAAACAATGATATCTGGAAGAAAATCTGTTAAAGTACATAAAAAGACTGTTATTTTACAGAACGTATATTTTTTAATATCCAAAGGGATATTTATAGAAGTACAATATGGTATCTGTAAAATAGCAGTCTTTATTTGCATCATGTATGTAAGAAAAAGGACGAAGAATTAAAATGGAATATCCACAGATTCATCTTCTTCATCGTTACCCGGATATACATGAATGCCATTTACCTCAACCTGATCGTTGATCTCAATGACCAGACAGCGCTTTCCATTGATGATGCGGGTATCTACGAGATCTGTCCGGTTTGGATTGACATTAACGGTAACATCCGGCGTCTTGATCTCAAATTTTCGGGTGTTCGTGATATTGGTGGCCATGACGCTGGCACGCTCGCCCATACAGGTGTCGTAGCGCTCTTCAAAATCTTCCAGATTTTCTTCGGAAGCACCGCTTCGGAAAAGCAGGGATTTTACATCGGCTTTGTCGAGAACGACAGGATCCGGGCTTTCGGAAGCCTCTTCCATCAGTTCATTCAGATTTTCATGAATGGTGCGGATTGTCTCCAGACTGCAATCGGTGCCGAATGTATCTTCGATGATCGTATCAAAAGATTCTTTCTGTTCCGGTGCGGTCAGTGGCTCTGTGCAGCCAAGCACCTGTTCCATGATCTCAGAATTAAATTCTTTGGCGCTTTTGGAATAATATAGCAGGCTGTGGACATCGCTGTTGCGGTCGTTGAAAGCCGGAAACAGAAATCCCAGTTCCGGAAATTCCACAATCCAGTCGCGGATGCGGTCTTCGATACTGTTGTTTTCCGCATTGTAACAAAGACCGGCCTTTGAAAGGTTGACCGGGCAGATGCTGCAGAGTACAAAATTGTAAACGTATTCAGAAGCATCGTCCATTTCCTGATTGTCAGAGGTTCGCATGGGAATATCATAAGAACCGTGGATCAGGATGATAAAATAATTTTCCGGATGATAGTAAGTCTCGATGATCTTATCGTAAAACGCTTCCAGCAGCACATCATCTTTCAACTCACTGTCACGCAGGCGCATGAGAAATTTCTGTGTGCCGTCGCCCATTTCCTGTTCCAGCGGAAACTCCATGTTCAGCAGATTTTTCCCGATGGTACCGGAAAGGGTCTTTCGGAAAATATCAAAATATTTAAACATCTCTTCTTCCGGCAGAGACAAAAATGCCTCGCGGAATTCTAACTGTTTTTCCTTTTCATTATTTACATAGCAGCCGCAGATCCGGTTGATGGCGCAGCGCTCTTTCGTAAAAAGTTTTTTTATTTCAGATACTTCTTTTTTATTCATGATGTATGCAGGTGGTCCTTTCTGTGTCGTTGTGATCCTGAAAAATAGCACAATCCATGTTATGTATAGAAATTACAAATTTTTTAAATTGTAATAAAAATGAATGACATCCTTTTTTTATTTGAAAAATGAAGATGATATTTTCTTCTGATTTATAAAAGGATGTATTCGGTGTGGAATAAGTATAGCAGAAAAAAGGAGAGTTGTGTAAGAAAAAAGGAAGTTGGAAAGAGATGTGGCAGTTTATCCGGGATTTGCGGCGGGGGGCATGTATTGGCAATTAAAAATGAGTTACATTAAAATTGAAAAAGATTCAAAGGATTTTTTGCAAATCAATAAAGGAACCTGTATAATATGACTAAGCAGTGAGCAGAGTCATCAGATGATGGAATATGTAAATAGATATGTTTGTATGATTTGTTAGTTGATAATAAAGCAAATAGACACTGCGGAAAGAAAACGCTGATTTTAACAGCACATATATGCTATAAGAAAAACATCAAGGGAGGACAAAAGGGATGTATATTACTTGTTTGGACATGGAAGGCGTGTTAGTACCGGAGATCTGGATCGCATTTGCAGAGGCAAGCGGTATTCCGGAGCTGAAGAAAACAACACGTGACGAACCGGATTACGATAAGCTGATGCAGTATCGTCTGGATATTTTAAAAGAGCACGGTCTGGGACTGAAAGAGATTCAGGAGACGATCGCAAAGATCGATCCGATGCCGGGGGCAAAAGAGTTTCTGGATGAGCTTCGTTCCTGCTGTCAGGTAATCATCCTCAGTGATACATTTGAACAGTTTGCAACTCCGCTGATGGAGAAACTGGGCTGGCCGACAATTTTCTGCAACACATTGGAAGTTGCTGAAAACGGTGAGATCACAGGCTATAAGATGCGTTGCGAAAAATCCAAATACACAACAGTAAAAGCATTGCAGTCTATCGGATATGAGACGATTGCCAGCGGCGACAGCTTCAATGACCTTGGAATGATCCAGGCAAGTAAAGCTGGCTTCCTCTTCAAGAGTACTGAGCAGATTAAAAAAGATTATCCGCAGATTCCGGCATACGAAGAGTATGATGAGCTTCTTGCTGCTATCAAAGGCGCTATGGATTAAGAACTCATTATCAATGTAAGACTTTTCGAGAGAAATATATTTGCTGTGAAATATGTTATGAAGAATTGGAAGGTATAGCTTTTGGACTGCAAAAATTTACCAGACAGAACAGAAGACATTGTTTGTAAGTCAGAATAATATTCTTCCGGTATGTGAAATAAATCAATAGAAAAGATTTTACAAGTAACAGTAATCATTTTTTCTGACATTAAATGAGATAATAAAAAACAGAGGATATAATTTTGAGTATCATAAATCCAATCATTCCAGTCGTGGATCTCAGCGATCCGCGGCTGGATATTTATGCCCGGCTTTCGGAGGTGCAGCTGCTGCATTATCGGGAGCCGGATACTGGAATCTTTATTGCAGAGAGTCCGAAAGTGATCGCACGGGCTATGGATGCCGGATATGAACCGGTGTCTATGCTTGTGGAAGACAGACAGCTGCATGACAGCGAGACGGAAGCGATCGCCATGAGATTTCCGGAGACGCCGATCTATATAGCATCCTGTGAAGTCCTTAAGCATCTGACGGGATTCCCTATGGTACGAGGCATGTTATGTGGCATGAACCGCAAAAAAATGCTGTCACTGGAGGAAATCTGTAAAGGAAAACACCGCATTGCATTGTTGGAAAATGTGGTAAATCCTACAAATGTCGGCGCAATCTTTCGTTCTGCTGCGGCCTTGAATATGGATGCGGTTGTACTGACTTCCGGATGCAGTGATCCATTGTACCGCAGGGCGGCAAGGGTCAGTATGGGAACCGTATTTCAGATTCCGTGGACCGTGTTGGACAAAAAAACAGACTGGCCGGGGCAGGGGATGCAGCAGCTGCGGGAGCTTGGTTTTCGCACGGCAGCCATGGCTCTTCGGGAGGATTCTGTATCCATTGATGATCCGGCATTGCTGGCGGAAGAAAAGCTGGCGGTATTGCTGGGGACAGAAGGAGATGGTTTATTGCCACAGACTATCGAGGTCTGCGATTATACCGTTCGGATTCCCATGTCCCATGGCGTGGATTCACTGAACGTGGCAGCAGCCAGTGCTGTTGTATTCTGGCAGCTGACCAGACATTAGGTGTATGAGATAATGGGTGTAGATAAGCAAGAACTGTACAGAGAGGTTTGAATGAAAGTTATTGCCGTACATCTATAAAAATACCAGATACATACTTAAGCTGAAATATCATGTAAGCGTGTATCCGGTATTTTATTACAGAAAAAACGTGATTTAAATATTTACAGAAATATGTTTTCGACTAAAAAGAGTTTCCTTCTTTTGGGGTGAGTTTATCAAGAATAGTAGCTTGCAAACCTACAACTCATCTTCTTCCAGATCAATCCCGTCAAATTCAATATCCGGCAGCAGCTCAAAATAGAAATCCGGATATTTGTGAGCCAGCGCCCGGATGCATTTGTCCTGCAGGATCTTGAATTTAGACAGAGATACGATATCTTTGTCGAAGGTAATGTAGACGCTGATCCAGAGTTTGCGGCCTGTCCGTACAATATCATAATACAGATTTTTATGACCGTAGATGCCGATGATCGGCTCTACGGTTTCTTTTATATCCTGGATGGTTTCCTTTTCTGGTGGGATCAGCATGAGATCACGGATGCCGGTAATGATCATTTTGATCGGTGGCGGCAGCATAATTGCAGAAAGACAGATGGTAATGATCTGGTCCAGGTAAGGGATGACCGGCTGGAACCAGTCTGCTTTGATGACGACTGGCAGGAAAAAGGCGACGGCCATTCCGATGGAGACAATAGCGTCAATGCGCCAGCCTTGCATATCCATTTCCAGAAGAGGGGATTTGATCGTCCTGTTTTTTATATAGAGATACAGCGCTACTGCCACACTGAGTCCGCAGGCAATCAGCTCAAAATACGAGATTGTGTTGAATGCCACTATATGTCCGCCGTGAATCAGAAGATGAATGTTGTTGATGATCAGACCAAAGGTAACGGTCGCCATGGTCGCACCTTTCAGAACGACAAATCCGGTTTCCAGCTGTGTATAACCGAAAGGATGCTTTTCGCTGGAGGGGCGGTAGAGCAACGGTATCAGGAAGATGGTCGGCAGAAGCATGAAAAATTCCACGCTGTCATAGACTGCATCCAGCAGCACCGCCTGAGAACCGGTAAAGATCGCCATTGCTACTTCCACGATCACAAAGATGACATTTCCGCTTAGGGATACCGCCATAGCATTTTTTTCTTTTTTTAATTTCTTTTTTCCTATGTGCATGATAAACTCCATTTTGCCAGCAGAGCTGCTGTATTTTTTGTAGAACTCTGTTTTGGCAGCAGATCAGGTCTGCTTTATAAAATATGTTGCAAAATTGTCAGAATGTCAGAGTCATAAAAGCTGCCATTCTTAATCTTATGATGTTTTATATATAAGTCCTGAAAAAATTTACATCTGCTTATTATAAGGAGTTTTTGGTAAAATGGCAAATATTGCTAATAAATTAACAAAGTATATGGCAGTTCAGAGAAGTAACTCGGGAAACCCAAAATATAAAGAACAATAATGATAAAATCACACAGAATGATATTGTAAAAATAATTTGTATTTCCACACCAGATTGTATATAATAGCACGGTGTGCATAATTTAGAGACGATGTATTCTGGCATCTGTATATTGGTTGTTTTATCAGGAGCGTGTATGGCAATCCTGCCAGATAAACATCCTGACAGGATGCAAATAGAAAAAGATTTTTCTGTACAAAGTGCAGGAAAATCAGATCGGTATACGCATCATGGTAATTATAGAAACAAACATCAAAACATCATTACATTGGAGTTGAAATCTATGAAAAAACTGATTGACGGTTGGATGGGCATCAGCCTGGTCAAACGTATTCTTGTGGGTCTGGTCCTGGGCGTTGTGCTGGGGCTTTTGTTCCCGCAGGCGACAGGGATCGCCGTGCTGGGAGATGCATTTGTAGGAGCGTTAAAAGCGATCGCTCCGCTGCTTGTATTTTTACTTTGTATCAGCTCACTGTGCCATTCCGGAAAAAGTCATGGAGGCGTGATCAAGACAGTTATCATTTTATATATTGTAAGTACGTTGTTGGCAGCTGCGGTAGCAGTTGTTTCCAGTACTGCATTTCCGGTTACGCTGACCCTGTCTGCGGATGCGGCTTCTGAAGTTACCGCACCGGGCGGTGTGTCAGAGATCCTGAAAAATCTGATCCTGAACATCGTGGCAAATCCCATTGAATCTATCGTAAAGGCGAATTATATCGGTGTGCTTGCGTGGGCGATCATCATTGGTCTGGCGCTCCGTCGGGCGGGAGATACCACGAAAAAAGTGTTGGATGATCTGGCAAAGGGACTTTCAAAAGTCGTTGGATGGATCGTGAGTCTGGCACCATTTGGTATCCTCGGATTAGTGTATAATACAGTATCTACCAACGGTCTGTCTATTTTTGCAGAATACGGACAACTTCTGGCAGTGTTGGTGGGAACCATGGCATTTGTGTATTTTGTATTGAATCCGATTATGGTGTTCTGGTGCATTCGGCAGAATCCGTATCCGCTGATCTGGAAATGCCTGAAACGAAGCGCTGTTACAGCGTTTTTTACCAGAAGTTCAGCTGCGAATATTCCCGTTAATATGGAAGTTTGTGAAGAAATGGGATTGGATAAAGATACCTATTCTGTTACAATACCATTAGGAGCAACTATTAATATGGATGGGGCAGCCGTGACCATTACGGTAATGACGCTGGCAGCCGCGCATACTCTTGGAATAGAAGTAAATATTCTGAATGCCATCGTGTTAAGCGTACTTTCTGCGATTTCTGCCTGCGGCGCCTCCGGTGTATCCGGCGGTTCTCTGCTGCTGATCCCTATGGCATGTTCCCTGTTTGGTATTCCAAACGATGTGGCAATGCAGGTAGTCGGTGTAGGATTTATCATCGGCGTTGTACAGGATTCTGTAGAAACAGCTTTGAATTCCTCTTCTGACCTGATCCTTTCCGCATCTGCGGAGTTCCGTCAGTGGCGCAAAGAGGGACGGGAGATTCGTATAGATGTAAAATAGATTTTCTTAATTATTTGTTTTACTGGCTGGTTTACAGACACGAAGGAGAAGCGTATAATAAAACTGGATTGTTATAAAAATAACAATAGATTGACTATGGACGTATAAGGAGGAATTTGAGATGCTTACCTGGAGTAATTTAGACACACTGGCTTCTTATCAGGAGCTTTCAGAGACAAAGCCGGTAGAGCTTGCAAAAGAGATGTCCGGAGAGAACGGCGCAGAACGTGTAAAAAAATATTCCGTTCCGATGGCAGCAGGACTTACCTATCATTATGGGGCAAAACAGGTAGATGATAAAATTCTTTCAGCACTGGATAAACTTGCAAAGGAAGCGCAGCTTGCTGAAAAATTCAAAGAACTTTACAATGGCGCAGTCATCAACACCGGAGAAAATCGTCTGGTATTGCATCATCTGACCAGAGGACAGCTTGGGGATGCTGTTGTGGCAGACGGTGTGGACAAGCGTGAATTTTATGTAACACAGCAGCAGCGCATCGCTGAATTTGCAGAGAAAGTACATAATGGCGAGATTACAAATGCAGCCGGAGAGAAATTTACTACCGTCGTACAGATTGGTATCGGCGGAAGTGACCTTGGACCAAGAGCCATGTACCTCGCACTGGAGAACTGGGCAAAGAAAAATGACTGCTTCAAAATGGAAGCGAAATTCATCAGCAACGTAGATCCGGATGATGCGGCAGCAGTTTTAAATGCCACAGATGTTGCACATGCCATCTTCATTCTCGTGTCCAAATCAGGAACTACGCTGGAGACGCTGACCAATGAATCTTTCGTAAAAGATGCACTTCAGAAAGCAGGATTAGATCCTTCCAGACATATGATCGCAGTTACCAGCGAGACTTCTCCACTGGCAAAGAGCGATGATTATCTGGCAGCATTTTTCATGGATGACTATATTGGAGGCCGTTATTCTTCCACATCAGCAGTAGGCGGCGCGGTTCTGTCTCTGGCGTTCGGACCGGAGATCTTCGCACGTTTTTTAAATGGCGCAGCAGAAGAAGACAAGCTTGCAACAGCTCCGGATATGATGCACAATCCGGCAATGCTGGATGCCATGATCGGTTTCTATGAGAGAAATGTTCTCGGTTATCCGTCAACAGCCGTACTTCCGTATTCACAGGCACTGAGCCGTTTCCCGGCACATTTACAGCAGCTGGATATGGAATCCAACGGTAAATCCGTGAACCGTTTTGGCGAGCCGGTAGACTATGTGACCGGACCGGTTATCTTTGGCGAGCCGGGAACCAATGGTCAACATTCTTTTTATCAGCTGCTGCATCAGGGAACAGATATTGTTCCGTTACAGTTCATCGGATTTAAGAACAGCCAGATTGGCACCGATGTAGATATTCAGGGAAGTACAAGCCAGCAGAAGCTCTGCGCAAACGTGGCAGCACAGATCGTGGCATTTTCCTGTGGAAAAGAAGATGAGAACCGTAACAAAGAATTCAAAGGAGGTCGCCCGTCCAGCATTATCATTGGCGAGCAGCTGACACCGGAATCACTGGGAGCACTTTTGGCTCACTTTGAGAATAAAGTTATGTTCCAGGGATTTGTATGGAACATTAACAGTTTTGATCAGGAAGGCGTACAGCTTGGAAAAGTACTGGCAAAACGGGTGCTTGCCCATGAAACAGACGGAGCGCTGAAGGTTTACAGCGATCTGCTGAATATTTAACATCATTTGTTTTGGTTCGGGTAATTCCGAGAGTACATGTGGTAAATTAGTGATGGAATTATATCTTATATAAAAGATTGCAGTAAGTCACAGATGATATCAGAGAAGAAGTGGTAACATGAAAGACAGTTATCACTTCTTTTTTGGGGGAATCAGGGGAATGTGTATGCTGAAATATATATATGAATATGTATGAAAGTAAACGAAGAAGGCAGTACAAAATGTTTGCCTTGACAGAAATTTTCGAAAACATAAAAATTGTGATTTGGCAGAAACAGCAGAGTCTGCTATAATGAAAAAAATGTCGTCTGAAATGTAATAGAAATAATTCGGAAGAGATGTTCAGGTAAGTATGTTTATGATGATGTAATCTGTAGAAATCGGACAATGTCAGATAAAAGAGAGGTATAATATGGTGTCACAGGATAATTTGACAATGGAGCAAGTCCAGGAAAAGATGGCATGTTTTCGGGAGGTCTTTCCGGTCGTGCGTCTTTTGGATGGAGCTGCTCTGGAACAAATGGAGATAGGCAAAAAATCGGATGCAGATATGTCCTCCAGTTGTGAATGTTATGCATTCTGGCAGAAGGAGAGCCCCTGTGAGAACTGTATTTCCATGAAGACATTGAAAACAAAGCAACAGTACAGTAAGATTGAATTTATAGGAACAATCATGTTTCAGGTCTTTTCTAAATATGTTCAGATAGACGGTAAAGATTATGTGATGGAAATGATAAAGGCTCTGGATGAGGATACGATTCTGGATATGGATGGCAGGCAGAAGCTTTTTTACAAACTGGAAGGATATAGTGATAAATTGTACCGGGATGCGTTGACCAATGTTTATAATCGACGGTATTACGAAGAAGAGGTCAAAAGCTGGAACAGACCTGCCGGGGTAGCTGTGATTGATATAGATGACTTTAAGGTGTGTAATGATTCTTATGGACACAGAGCCGGAGATGGCGCACTGCTCACGATTGCAGATGTCATACGCAATAATGTGCGTAAATCAGATATCGTTCTGCGATTTGGCGGAGATGAATTTTTGCTGATTGTACCAGGGGTATCAGAAGAAATCTTTTCTAAAAAACTAAATCAGATCCGTAAACAGATTGTGGAGTCAAAATTGCCGGGATTTCCACGGATTACACTGTCCGTAAGTATAGGCGGCGTACTTTCCATGGGGGAGGATATGGAACATGCGGTGGCTCATGCAGATCGCATGATGTATCTGGCAAAAACCACGAAAAACAAAGTGGTAACTGCCTGGGATAATATGAACAGCAGCGAACTGCCGGGAGAAACAGATGAAGTGCAGAAGGAAGTTATGGAACAGATCCTTATCGTTGATGATTCTGTCATGAACCGTGCGATTCTTTCTGATATACTGGAAAAAGATTACCGGATACTGGAAGCATCCAGTGGCGTAGAATGTCTTGATGTATTGCGTCAGAATGGTTTTGGCATTTCCCTGATCCTGCTGGATATTGTTATGCCGGAAATGAATGGATTTGAAGTGCTGGCGTTCATGAACCGGAATCACTGGATTGAAGATATTCCGGTCATTATGATTTCCAGCGAGGATTCAGAAAGATATATTCGAAGAGCGTATGATCTTGGAGTGTCAGATTATATCAACCGACCGTTTGATGCGCAGATCGTATATCGCCGTGTGAATAATATAATCAGGCTGTACGCGAAACAGCGGCGCCTGATCCGTCTTGTCAAAGATCAGATTTATGAAAAAGAGAAAAATAATCAGATGATGGTCAGCATTTTAAGCGAGATTGTCGAGTTTCGTAACGGAGAAAGCGGTCTGCATGTGCTGCATATTAATCTGATTACCGAACTTTTGCTGGAAAAATTGTCACAGAAGACAGATCGGTATCCTCTTTCGTGGTCAGAACAATATCTCATTGCGACAGCATCAGCACTTCACGATATCGGTAAGATTGGTATCAATGAAGCGATATTGAACAAACCGGGCAAGCTGACGAAAGAGGAATTCGAGATCATGAAGACTCATACTCTCATAGGCGCATCGATTCTGGAGGGATTGGATTATTATAAAAATGAGCATCTGATCAAACTTGCGATACAGATCTGCCGGTGGCATCATGAGCGATATGATGGAAAAGGATATCCGGATGGATTAAGGGGAGATGAGATCCCGATCTCGGCTCAGGTTGTATCTATTGCAGATGCGTTTGATGCCCTTATAAGCGAAAGAGTCTATAAGCCGGCATATTCTCATGAAAAAGCAGTTCAGATGATTACAAATGGCGAATGTGGAAGTTTTAATCCAATCTTAGTGGAATGTCTTGTAGAATCACAGGATCGTATCAGGGAAGAGCTTCTGAAACAGAAGGTTTATGCAGACAGATGTGCTGAGTATTCTGATAAAATAACGAAAAACGATAATATGTCTGAAAATTCCGGGGGGGGGAACGAGTTCCAATCCTTCGATACGTTGATGAACAGATATATTAAAACGATTTAATACAGGAAGCATCCGCCGGGAATGTGGGTAATCTGGGAAGCTGTAAAAATATATTTGAAAATACAGGTAGGAACTATGAAAAATCAATTAAAGGGGAACATCATGCTGCTGCTTACTGCCATGGTCTGGGGCATGGGCTTTGTGGCGCAGAAGGCGGGAACCGTGTTGGAACCGTTTACCTATTCGGGGATACGAATGCTGATCGGAGGGATTGTACTGATTCCGGTCGGCATTCTCTTTTGTAAAAGTGCAGGAAAAAAAGGAAAAACAGTGGAAAGCGGCTGGGATAAAAAGACAGTACGGCGATCCATTTCTGCAGGTATCTGGTGTGGCATCGTCCTGTGCATTGCAGAAAATCTGCAGCAGTTCGGACTGTATTTTCAGACAGATGCAGGCGAGGCGGGGTTCATTACAGCGCTGTATATCCTGTTTGTACCAATCATTGGGCTGTTTATGGGAAAAAAACCGAGAACGGTTATCTGGATCTGTGTAATTATGGGGGCTGTGGGTTTTTATCTTCTGACGATGGGAGGAACTTCAGCTGGTTTTCATCTGCAGGTCGGAGAGCTGTTTTTATTGTGCTGTGCCCTGGGATTTGCTTTTCATATCATTGTCGTGGATCATTTTTCTGCGGACAGCAATGGTATTGTACTGTCCTGTGTACAGTTTTTTGTGGCGGGCGTGATCGGTCTGATCTGTATGGTAATCTTTGAACATCCGCAGATCATACAGATTCTGTCTGTATGGAAGCCACTTTTCTACAGCGGCGTCATTTCGGCCGGTATCGGTTACACCTTACAGGTACTGGGGCAGAAGCATGCAGAGCCGACAGCTGCGACATTGATTATGAGTCTGGAATCTGTGTTTGCTGTACTCTTCGGCATCCTGATTCTGGGAGAGGGGATCAATGGCGTGGAACTGCTTGGATGCGTCGTTATCTTTATTGCAGTGCTGATCCCGCAGCTTCCGGTAAGGGAATGCCGGCAACGGAAAGGGCAATGATACACGTGTCTCACGTGCGTTCGGCCTGAATCGGGTATGAAATGTTTGGCTGAAAAAGGGTTTTTGTTGATAGAAGAACGAAAATAATTCGACAGCAGAATAAAAAGTTTTTGACAATGGAAAATATACTATTTTACAAGGATGAGGTATAGATATGAAGAAAGGCAATCCAATCGCATTGCTTCCCATACTGGTATTTCTGGTGCTTTATCTGGGTATGGGCATTTTATTTGAATATGTGATGAAGATACCGATGGGATTTTATAATGTTCCTATTATTTTTGCATTCCTGGTGGCACTTCTTGTAGCGTGTTTGCAAAACCGGAAAGTCAGTTTTGATGGGAAACTGGCTATTATGGCGCAGGGGCTGGCAGATAAAAATATCATTACTATGTTGCTGATCTTTTTGACAGCAGGCGTATTTGTGGGCGTGGTTGGACGCAGCAGTGCGGAGAGTGTGGCTTATTTTATGCTGTCTTTTATACCAGCGCGGTTTGCGGTGGCGGTACTGTTTGGCGTGGCGTGTTTTGTGTCTCTGGCCATGGGAACGTCGGTGGGGACAATTACGCTGTTGACACCGATCGCAGTAGCTGTTTCCGAGGTTTCCGGATTTGGACTGCCATTATGCATCGGTTCTGTCATCGGCGGTTCCATGTTTGGGGATAATCTTTCTTTTATCTCGGATACGACTATTGCTGCCTGCAATGGGCAGGGCTGTGAGATGAAGGATAAGTTCCGGGAAAACTTTAAGATTGCATTGCCGGCGGCACTGGCGACACTGATCCTGATCCTGTTTTTTTCTTTCCGGACGGATATCGCAGGTACTGTCACACAGTCCTATCATCTGGTACAGATTATTCCATATCTGCTTGTGCTGGCGGGAGGCATCATCGGGATAAATGTGTTTCTGGTGCTTCTGGTCGGTATCGTATCCGGCGCAGTCATTATGCTGACATTCAGCCATATCTCTCCGGCAGATCTGCTGTCCAATGTCGGTTCCGGCGCATCAGGGATGTTTGAGACCTGTATGGTAGCAGTGCTTGTGGCAGCATTATGCGCACTGATCCGGGAGTATGGCGGTTTTGATGCCCTGCTTGCAGGTATTCATAAAATATTCAAAGGCAGACGGGGCGGTCAGCTTGGCATGGGACTTTTGGTAGGAGCCATGGATGTTGCGACGGCGAATAATACGGTAGCCATTGTTATGGCAAATCCCATTGCAAAAGAAATGGCGGAGGATTATGGCATCAGTCCGCGAAAGACGGCATCGGTGCTGGATACATTTTCTGCGGTTGCGCAGGGAATCATCCCTTACGGCGCACAGATGCTGGTAGCGTTGTCAGCAGCAAATGAGCTGGGATATGAGGTCTCGGCATTTCAGATCATGAGCAAGCTGTTTTACCCGGCATTTCTGCTGCTCAGTTCGCTGGTATTTATTTCAGTCGGGAGAGAGTCCTCTTCTGTAAGCGGCGGGCAATAAAAAAGGTTTTCTGTGTTTGTCTGAAAAGAACAGTGAAAAGTAAAAAGAGTGGCGAAGCGAGTGATTGTTTTTCTGGTGAAACCAGAAGGTAAAATATTGATTTTGTCAGAGTGACTCTTTATAATAATCCACAACGTATATTTTTAACACATATGAGCATGATAAGGAAATATGTTCCGATAGAATTGCCTTTATGTCAGAATAGAAAGAAAAGGAGTACATGACAATGAAAGTTACAGATAGCATTATTTATGTTGGTGTCAACGATCACGATATTGACCTGTTTGAAGGTCAGTATATCGTTCCGGATGGAATGTCTTACAATTCTTATGTGATCAAAGATGAGAAAACAGCCGTTATGGATACGGTAGACGGCAATTTTACAGAGGAATGGCTGAAAAATATTGCTGACGCTCTGGACGGAGCGGAGCCAGACTATCTTATAATCCAGCATATGGAGCCGGATCATGCTGCAAGTATCCCTGATTTTGTAAAAGCATATCCAAACGTAACCGTTGTGTCCAATGCAAAAGCATTTACCATGATGAAAAACTTCTTCCGTGATATGGAGCTTGCCCATACTCTGGTGGTCAAAGAAGGCGATACGCTGGAGCTTGGCAGTCATGTGCTGAACTTTGTATTTGCACCGATGGTGCACTGGCCGGAAGTTATGGTTACTTATGAAAGCACGGAAAAAGTGCTGTTTTCCGCAGACGGATTTGGTAAATTCGGCGCTCTTGATGTGGAAGATGAGTGGGATTGTGAAGCACGTCGTTACTACATTGGCATTGTTGGAAAATACGGCATGCAGGTACAGAACCTGTTGAAAAAAGCATCTGCTCTGGATATTCAGATTATCTGCCCGCTGCATGGATCGGTACTGACAGAAGATCTGGGTCACTGCATCGACCTGTATGATACATGGTCTTCTTACCGCCCGGAAAATGACGGCGTAATGATTGCTTATACTTCTGTATATGGCAATACGAAAAAAGCGGTGGAGATTCTTGCAGACAAGCTGAAAGAAAAAGGCTGTGAGGAAGTGGAAGTATGCGACCTTGCCCGTGAGGATATGGCAGAGGCTGTGGAAGAAGCCTTCAAGCATGGAAAACTGGTGCTGGCTACCACCACATACAACAACGATATCTTCCCGTTCATGAGAAGCTTTATCGAGCATCTGACCGAGCGTAATTATCAGAAACGTACCCTTGGAATCATTGAGAACGGTTCCTGGGCACCGACTGCCGCAAAAGTCATGACCGGAATGTTTGAGAAGAGCAAAGAAATCACATGGCTGGAGACCTCTGTGAAGATCATGTCTTCCGTAAGCGAGGAAAATCTGGAGCAGTTAGACCAGATGGCGGAAGAGCTGGTAAAATAGCACATCCTGTTATAACAGTATAGCCTGAAAATATTAGAATGCCCGTATATCCATAATCGGTGGATACGGCTGAGCAGCGACTGGGCAACCGGAAGTAACAAAAACGAAAAAACCTTTACCGAATGAGGATTCTGAATATCAGATCTCTGACCGGTAAAGGTTTTTTCTGTAATGTATGCTATATATTTTGCAACAAGAGTTGCCTGTCTGGAATGGCAATCAATCCAATGATGAAAATCTGACTGTGAAATTTTGCTGAATGATTGCGATACAAATAAGAACTTTGTATGTTAGCTGTTTTTACTGAGCATTGCGCTTTAAACTGTATTGTTTTTTAAATTGCTCATATTTTTCCTGGAAAATCCGGGATTCTTCAGAATCTAACATTTCCAGATAATCATGTTCCTGAATGGAACTGTCGGTCAGCTGCTGCTCGTAGATCACGATATTGGAGCAGTGGTCTGAGATACGTTCCATATGGGTTGCAATATCAGACAGGATCATGCCAAGCTCGATAGTACATTTGCCGTTGCGCAGACGTTTCATATGGTGTTTGCCGATGGTCTTGTTGATGTCATCGATGACTTCTTCCAGAGGTTCCACGGTCTGTGCAAGCTCCTGATCTTTGTTGATAAATACTTTGGTACAGCGATCCATGATATCCAGTACAGCTTCGATGTAGACTTGTAGTTCTTCCGCACCTTTCTGGGAGAAATGATAGTCATGTTCTGCAATGGCAGATGCATACTGTCCAATCTTGATGGACAGGTCTGTGATTCGTTCGAAGTCGGTAATGCTGTGCTGCAATACAGAGATCTCACGACCATCTTTAAAGGTAATGTTCTGTCCGTTTAATTTTGTCAGGTAAGCGGTCAGCTTATCTTCATATTGATCTGCTGTCTGTTCCAGTTTTTCCAACTGCTGGAACTCTTCCTTGCTGTAGTGGAAGATCAGATGCAGCGCATGCTCTACAGAATGGTGTGCCATCTCTGCCAGTTCCATAGTCAGCTTTCTGACATTTTCCAGCGCAAATGCCGGGCTTGAGAGATAGCGGTCGCTGAGCATGAGGAAACGGTCTTCCTTCTGCTCTGATTCTTCTGCGGTAAGAGGAAGCGTCAGATAAGCAAGCTTCTCCAGTCCCTTTGTAAATGGCAGCAGAATCAATGTCGTAAAGATATTGAAAATACTGTGGATCAGTGCGATACCGCCCGGTCCAACGACACTGTCGGCAAAGGAAAAATGAATTGCCGCATTTAAAATATAGTACAGCGCCATGAAGATGACTGTACCGATGATATTAAAGTACAGATGCACCAATGCGGTACGTTTCGCATTACGGTTTCCGCTGAGACAGGATATAATGGCTGTCACACAGGTACCGATGTTCTGTCCCATGATGATCGGAATGACAGAACCGTATGTAAAGCCTCCGGTCATGGATAAGGCCTGAAGGATTCCTACTGATGCGGAAGAACTCTGGATGATTCCGGTCAGTACAGCGCCTGCGAGAATGCCAAAGAGCGGATTGTTAAACAAGGTAAGAATATTGGTAAAAGCAGGAGAATCAGCCAGTGGAGATACGGCTGCGCTCATGGCTTCCATACCAAACATTAGCGTTGCAAAACCGAGAAGGATCTCGCCGATATCCTTCTTCCTGCTATTTTTTCCGCCAAGGAAAAGCAGAATGCCGATCAGGGCAAGGATCGGAGAAAAAGAACTCGGTTTCAGCATCTGCAAGAAAATGCTGGAACTTTCAATGCCTGTCAGACTCAGCATCCATGCAGTAATCGTGGTACCTACGTTTGCACCCATGATCAGACCGATGGCCTGAGATAACTTCATGATACCTGAATTTACAAATCCAACGACCATAACCGTAGTCGCCGATGAAGACTGTATTACAGCTGTAACGCCTGCTCCAAGCAGGACAGCTTTGATCGGATTGGAAGTCAGTTTCTCCAGAATCTGTTCCAGACGACCGCCGGACACCTTTTCCAGACCGCCACCCATGACGTTCATACCATAAAGGAATAATGCCAGACCACCGATCAGTGATAATATGCCAAAAATATCCATGTAATCTCCTCCTGTTGTTTTTTGGATGGCACTCCTGTATGTATCTCGTTCTGTCTGACGAAAAAGTTAGGAGTGCTGTTTATTCATTGATCTGAAACATATATGATAATAATCATCTGTAATATGCGGATAATGATAAAATGTTATATTATCCGTGTTTCCGTAATCAAACATATAGTATAAAATTCTTGTTGTCAATATGTAAAATTAAAGAAACTATAAGAAAAAATAGCAATGTTAAATCTATGTTAAATTAAGAAAAAAACAATGTTAAATATGTTGATAATTCGTAAAGACGTATTAATATATAAAGTGAAACAGTGTATGAACATTAATGATATGAAAGAATAATGTAAAGAATTTTATAGGAATATGTTTCTGGAAAGCAGAAAAAATTTTTCGATTTACCAATATTTTACTATAGTAAAAGTTTTATATTATAAAAGTAGAAATTTATAATGATGCGAATCATTTGCTTATGAAAGGGAAATGTGAATATAAATATTAATGAGGAAAATACATTTTTATGATTATTTGCGTCGCAAGCTGAAGGCTGTGGCATGGATATTCGTTTGTAGAATAATCTTATTTTTTACACTTAGATGGAAAACGATAGAAAAAATGTTATATATTTTTGAAAAAACTTTAATATACATCTTCCCACTTCAAGTTAGTGTGGTATAATCAAGAAGAAAGAATGTGTTGCTGATTACACGGTAAGGTGCGAACAGTAACAAAAGAATGTTAATGATAGCTCTAAAATATCACTACGAAAGAAGGAATCAAACATGGGAAGATGGTATCATTTAGCGAAAACACTTGCACCGGATATGGAAGCAATCATAATGGAAGAGATCCGGGAACTTCCGGATGTGGAACGGGCAGACTTTTCCGCAGATAAAAAATATCTTCTGGTGGAGACTGCCGGGGATAAATATCCTGCAGTCATGACCCGTATCCTGAACATCTGCTGCAGAGTCGGAAACGGCTGCGAATTATCCTTTGCCGGATTTGAGGAGCAGTTAAAAGGTGTGGTGGAAGTTGCTGGATAACAGAGTCTTTCGGAGATTTTGATTAGTGAAACCCGTGAGATGGAGAAAATATTTTTCTATCTCCACGGGTTTTTTATTCTGATTTTTCTAACTCTTCAATGAGGTTCAGCAGAAATCCAAAGATATATTTCCGTTCCCGCCTCTGTGGCGGAAGCTCTTTGCACCATTTTTTCCATCTGGAACAGATAGATAAAGGGTTCATGTGGAACTGCAGCTTCTACATCATAAATCTGTTTTTTCAGCCGTGCATTCAGATCCAGATAGGATCGGATCTGTTCATCATAATAGCGATAACAGAGCCACTCCATATTCCAGTTGAAGATTAAAGAGCTGCAGGCATGGAATAGCTGGGTAAAATATCCGTTACAGGAAGCGTAATGGATGATGAATTTTGCATGAAATCCCCTGTGAAGGAGAGTGAGTATCCGGGCTGTAAACAGTGTATAGTAGACAGGATCCTCTAACAGCCAGCTGTAATTCCCCATATCGAGAAAGATAAATTCTCCGGGAACTGTCATTGCTTCTGCATAATCCAGAAGCCGGTTATGTTCTGTAGAGGAGTCATGGGAAGTAAGAAGGAATGATTATGAAGTATGCGATATATGTGATCGCGGCTGGAATCCTGTGGGGAATCCTGTCCGTCTTTATCAATGTGTTAAATGCAGTTGGCTTCACGTCTATGGAATGTGTAGCTCTGCGTGCAGCCATAACGGCGGGTGTGCTGTTTTTTTATCTGTTGCTGCGTGACCGTGAAAAATTAAAGATCAGACCACTGCATCTGTTGTATTTTGTAGGAACCGGCGTATGCAGTATCGTATTTTTTAATTTTTGCTATTTTAAGGCGATTGCAGTGATTGGAGGCGCAGCTGTACCGGCGCTTTTGCTGTATACAGCGCCAATCTTTGTAATGATTCTTTCGGCAATCTGTTTTAAGGAACGGATCACAATACAAAAGATTATTGCCCTCGTGCTGACATTTGTCGGACTCGGAATCGTGACAGGAGCCTTTGTCGGTGGCGAGAGCATATCTGTGACGGCGATTCTGCTGGGGCTGGGATCGGGGCTTGGATATGCGTTATACAGTATTTTCGGAAAGTTTGTGGTGGACAAGTATGATTCGCTTACAATAACCTTTTATACATTTCTGATCGCCGCGGCTGTAGCGGTTCCGACATCCGGTGTTGTATTGCATCTGGGGGCACTGTGTCAGATAAAACCATTGTTTGCAACGGCAGCTCTGGCTGTTGTATCCACTGTCTTGCCATTTCTGCTGTATACAAAAGGTCTGAAGGGCATTGAGGCGGGAAAAGCTTCTATTCTTGCCACAGTGGAGCCTTTTACGGCAGCGATCATAGGCGTTATATTTTTTCACGAGACCTTTACCCTGGCGAAGATTATTGGCATGCTGCTGATTGTGGCGGCCATTCTGTATCTGAATCTAGGTGCAGGGAAAAAGGACTCACATAAATGCAAATAAACGGAAAAAGACTTATATCTGCTTTGAGATAAATCTCAGAGAGATACGAGTCTTTTATTTTGGTCGGGAGCCTCTGTTTTTACAGATGACGGATAATAACAAATCTTTTATATGTCAAAAAAATGTCAGACAAGACTTCGAGAGAAAAGAGTGAAGTAAAGAAAGCGAAAAAAGAAACGGTTGCAGGTAAGATTAAGAAAGAGAGTATTGCCTGATCTTCCCGGAAGCATCGCATTGTTTCTGCTTCAGGAAGGCTGAGCCGACGTTTATATACGATGGCTTAATAGTAATAAAGATTTTCGAGGGGTTCTCTAAAAACTACTGCTATATTATGATGATATTGAAAACTTGTTTTTCAGGGGTAATCCGTTATAATTATTTTATAAAATACATGGCAGGACAGAGAAATCTATTGAAGGAAAATCTGTCTGAAAAGAAATTGGAATAAGCTGTCATCAGGAAAAAGCCCTGCAATGGATGTGCGAAAGGAAGGCATGGATGAAAAAGATGGAAGAAAAGACGGTTAAAAAGGTAAGATGCAATATCTGTTCAGCAGGATGCCCCATTGATGCATATGTGCAAAATGGAAAACTTGTTTCGGTAGAAGGCAGCAGAGACTGGCCGGATCAGACGGGTGGTTTGTGTGCCAAGGGAGCAGCTTCACGTCAGTATGTATATAATCAGGACCGTATCCTGTATCCCATGAAACGAACTGGGGTACGGGGAAGCGGAAAGTTTGAGCGGATCTCCTGGGAGGAAGCCTATGAGATGATTGCTGAAAATCTGCTTTCTGTCAGGGAGCGTTATGGAGCGCAGTCAACTGTATTTTATGCCGGATATCCGAAATGGTACCGTCCGGCGCTGCTGCGGCTGGCAAATGCATATGGAACGCCCAATTACTGTACGGAATCCAGCACCTGTTTTCAGTCAGCGGTGCTGGCGTGGAAATCTATCTATGGAAATCATCTCTGCTTTCCAGATTTGAAACATGCAAAGACGCTTCTGATTTGGAGCAATGATCTGTACTATTCCAATATGTCTATGGCGCCGGTTTATCAGACCTTACAGAAACGGGGAGTAAACATCATTGCTGTGGATCCACGGGAGACGGTAACGACGCAGGAGGCGGATCTGCACCTGAAACTGCTTCCGGGTACGGATGGCGCACTGGCTCTGTCTATGGCACAGGTTATTATCGAAGAGGGATTGTATGACCGGGAGTTTGTGGAACATTATGTGTATGGATTTGAGGAATACAGAAAATATGTACAGGAGTTTCAACCGGAAAAGGCAGCTGAGATCACGGGAGTAAAAGCAGATCTGATCCGTCAGGCAGCGCGGATGTATGCCCAAAACAGTCCCGCAGCAGTAATGTTTTCTGCCTCCCCTGTAGTGCATCATGTCAATGGCATGCAAAATTACCGTGCGGTCATGTGTCTGATCGCACTGACAGGAAACTACGATGTTCCGGGTGGAAATTGTCCTGCACCGGGAGAAACGTCGCCCTGCAATGAATATGGAAAAGTAAAACGGTTTCATGATATGGAAGCGATCGGAGAAAGGGAATTTCCGGTATGGTTTGATCTGCCCTGTGAGGAGGCACAGTGCAGCCGTCTGGCAGATAATATTTTAAAAGAGCAGCCGTATCCCATTAAAGCAGTTGTCAGCTTTGGTTTAAACTGTCGCATGTGGCCGCAGCCCCGATATTTACAGAAAGCATTGAGCACATTGGATTTTTATGTGAATACGGATCTGTTCTGGTCAGATTCTTGCAAGATGGCAGATCTTGTATTGCCGGCGGCATCCGCCTTTGAACGGGATGTGGTCATCAATGGAAAGGGAGGCATGTTTTATCTCTCTGAACAGGCGATCAAACCACTTGGAGAGGCAAAAAATGATATTGAGATCATGATCGGCATGCTGCAGGCGATGCAGTTGGAAGATGAAGCTCTGGATCAGGGATATGAACACTATATGGATCATGTTTTGCAGCCATCGGGTCTGTCGATCCATGAACTGCAGGAACATCCGGAAGGGATGAAGGGAAAAGTGCTTGTTCCACCAAGATTCAAAAGTTATGAAAAGACAGGATTTGCGACTCCGTCCGGAAAGGTGGAATTTGTCTCGCTGGTGCTGGAAAAGTATCATGACAGCCATGGATACAGTGGACTGCCGGAATACCGGGATTTCAGAACAGTGACGGATGTAGACAGCAGGGAGTATCCGTTGATCTTAAATACCGGTTCTCGAAAACCACAGTATTTCCATTCCAGAACGTATCGTATGCCATGGCTTTCCCGGCTGGAACCAGCGCCTCTTGTGGAACTGCATCCGGAGGATGGAAAAAAGCTGCAGATACAGGAGGGCGATCAAGTCCGGGTCACTACGCCGGTGGGAAGTATTGAGGCAATTGCAGCACTTCGAGGAAATGGATGTCCGGGTGTGGCGCATATTTATCATGGCAGTCCCATGGGCGATGCCAATGATCTGATTCCGAAGGATTATCTGGATCCGATATCTGGTTTTCCAGGCTATAAAAGCTATTTTTGCAAAGTGGAAAAGGTGGTGTATGAGAGATGAGTTACAGAGTGACATTTGATGCGGAAAAATGTGTTGGGTGTTATGCCTGCCAGATTGCCTGTCTGGATGCGCACCATGAACCGGAAGAGACGGATGTCCGTGATTATCGTACCGTCCGAAAAAGCAGGAAAAACGGATTTGAAAAAGTGATCTGTCCGGGTTGTACCCATTGTGGAAAATGTATGACGGCCTGTCCGAACCATGCCATTTATCGGGATGAAACCTATGGTCTGGTGCTGGTGGATAAAGTGCTTTGCACCGGATGTCAAACCTGCGCTTCTGCCTGCCCATTGGAGCTGATCCATTATGACATAGACGGGAAAATGGAAAAATGTGATGGATGTATCGAAAGATTGAAAGAGGGCAGAGAGCCGGCCTGTGTGCGAACTTGCTATGCAGGCGCTTTAAAATCTGATTTGCTGCGCTGATTGCATCTTTGGCTTAAGTGGAACATATTGGCTCCGAAAGGATAGCTTACGGGGGGATTACAATATTTTTGTTTTAGTAATCGAGAATTTGCATTAATCAGGACTGTTCAATCAGGTAACTTTTATGTATAATATAATATATCTTATATAATATATTATATGCAGCGTGAAAGGAGAACATGAATATCATGATAGATGTATACGAAGAATATCGCAAAAAACTTGTTACCCCGCAGGAAGCCGTTAAACTGGTAAAAGACGGAGACTGGGTTGATTACAGCCAGACCTGTTCTTTCCCGGAAGCACTGGATGAAGCACTGGCAGCAAGAAGAGATGAGCTTCATGATGTTAAGATCCGTAATGCAATCGCTATGAAGCCGATACAGGTTGTAGAGCAGGATCCGGAGCAGAAAGCATTTACCTATAATGCATGGCATTGTTCCGGACTGGATCGTAAATATGTAGATCAGGGAAGAGCATACTACATGCCGATGTTATTCCGCGATAATGCTGCTTACTATAAAAGGGGTTATGCGCCGGTCAACGTGGCTATGGTAAGCGTAGCGCCGATGGATAAACACGGATACTTCAGTTTTGGTCTGACAAACTGCGCACAGGAAGCAATGCTTGAGGCAGCAGATCATATTATTCTGGAAGTGAATGAAGAGATGCCGGTTATCTATGGTATGGAAGCAGATCATATTCATATTTCAGAGGTTGATTATGTGGTAGAAGGCCATCGCCATATCGGTGTGGCACCGGGCGGTTCCGCAAGTGACCTGGATCGTCAGATCGCACAGCAGATTTTCCCATATCTCTATGATGGCATTACTCTGCAGATCGGTATCGGCGGTATGCCAAACGCCCTCGGCGGTCTGATCGCCGAGTCTGATCTGAAAGATCTTGGTATGCACACCGAGCTGATGAGTGACGGATATCTGAAACTTTATCAGGCAGGCAAGATTACCAATAAAAAGAAAACTATCAACAGAGGAAAAGGTGTATTCTCTATCTGTAACGGTTCCAAAGAACTGTATGAGTTCCTTGACCACAACATGGACATCTTATCCGCTCCGATGAGCTATGTAAACAATCCGTCCACAATCCGCGCATTAGATCATTTCGTGTCCATTAACGGATGCATTTCAATGGATCTGTACGGACAGGTTTGCTCTGAGACTGCAGGAACCCGTCATATCAGCGGTACCGGCGGACAGCTTGACTTCGTAACAGGTGCTTTTGCGGCTGAGCACGGACAGGCTTTCCTGGCAATGCCATCTGTACATGTGGATAAACAGGGTGTAAAACATTCCAATATTCTTCCAAAATTTACACAGGGCGATGTCATCACAACACCGAGAACACAGGCACCGCATATGGTAACAGAGTATGGTGTGGCAATGCTTTCCGGTCTTCCGACCTGGCAGCGTGCTGAAAAGATTATCTCCATCGCTCATCCAGATTTCAGAGATGAGCTGATCCGTGCGGCAGAGGAGCAGAAGATCTGGAGACGTTCCAATAAACGGTAGTTTTGGGGAAAGATATGTGCGATTCTGACAAGAATATGTCAACTTACGCTGACTAGAATCGTGTGCCGGTTTTCATGCACGTTCGACTTGAAAAGAATGGGTGTAACTGTAAACAAATTCCTCTCTGTTCCATGGATTTTGTATAAAATGTCCCTGTTCATAAATTAGACACAAATCTTTTACATTTAGAAGGTAGAAACGAAACTGAAACAAGCATTATAATACAATAGAAAACCAGTTTGAGAAAAAATTACTACCCAGGATAGAAATTTTTTCTGACAGCGGCTGAATGCGTGCAGCCGCTGTTTTTATATACAAAAAAAGAATGCAGGCAAACCATGTAGACAAAAAAGAATGTCAATATGGTTTGTTTTTATTTAGATTCAGGCGTTCCTTTACATTGATTTGAGTTTGTAAAATGGGTATACTTGTAAGAAAGTAATCAGATAATGTCAGAGATGCAAAAGAAAACAAGGTTGCTTTCGTGAAACGGATGTTTTTTAGGCAAAGCCGATACAAATAAAAGGAGGACTTTAATAATGGTAAAAAAAGCAGATGAATTAAAACATGTGATGTTACACAATATGAAAGGTGGCAAGGGAGCAGTGGAAAAAATCGCATCCGCAGAGCCAGAAGAATATGAAGGCGGCGCAAAAGTGATTGGTCGTCTGGTGTTGCGGCCGGGCGTTTCCATTGGCGAGCATACCCATGAAGGGGACGAGGAGATTATGACGATTCTTGCTGGTCATGCCTGTTATCATGAAGGGGATGCACAGTATATTCTGGAGCCGGGAGATGTGACCGTGTGCAAAAACGGGGAATCTCACTGGGTGGAGAATGCTTCTGAGACGGAGAATCTTGAGCTGTTTGTGCTGGTCAATGCGGTAAATTGATAAAGGTGTTCCAGTCATGCGCGTTTTCTTGCAATTGGTCAACATTATGAGAAACCAGAAATTGCAGGAAATGATATAGTAAAATAAAAAATATAAAATGAGTAAGGGAAAAGTAAAAATGGGGAGATCAAAAAGGAAAGGAGTTAAAAAACACTGTCGCAGAAAGTTTGTCGTACTGATTGTGATTTTGGCTGCAATATGTGTTTTGGCATTCGGAAGCTTTAGATATATGCATGATTATTACCATGCGGAAGATGCAACAGCAGCTTTAGAGGATACAGATGACGTCAGTGTGCTGGAGACAGCATCAGGCTATATGTATGACGGGCCAGGAAAAGATACGGCACTGATTTTTTATCCGGGTGCAAAGGTAGAGGATATTGCATATGCGCCGCTTCTGAAACAGCTGGCTGCATCCGGTATAGATTGTTTTCTTGTCAAAATGCCGTGTAATCTTGCAATTTTTGGAAAAGACAGAGCAGAAGATGTACTGGATGAATTTGGCGATGATTATAAGAACTGGTATCTTGCGGGGCATTCTCTGGGAGGTGCCATGGCTGCGGAATATGCGTCCCAAAATGCAGATTGTCTGCAGGGGCTGATTTTTCTGGCGTCATATTCAACGAAAGATTTGTCGGACACACAGCTGAAAGTGCTTTCTTTGTATGGAAGTGAAGATCAGGTATTAAATAAAGACAAAGTGGTTCAGGGAAGAGAACTGATGCCGGAAACTTATGTGGAACATGAGATTGTAGGCGGTAATCATGCCCAGTTTGGGGATTATGGAGTGCAGAAAGGCGATGGCACCGCCACAATCTCCGCAGAGGAACAGCAGCAGGAAGCTATACAGCAGATAGTAGCGCTGATAAAAAAATAAACAACACGGTTGGATTTTTCATTTTTGTATGGACTTTCTGAATAGATGTGCGTATAATGTGTTATTGATAAGAATTATCAATAACTAACTCTTGTTACAACTATACAAGATAGGTTAGCCTATGTTTCCTTCTGAATAACAAGGCGATGGAATTGTGGATCGTTTCAGTCAGGGAAACAGTTGACAATGATCATGGGAAACAGTGCTGACAAAAGAGAAAGGAACAGGAAAGGAACGTACATGTATTTAGATAAACTGGAGACCGGACAGAGTGGGAAGGTTCTGGGAATCAATGGAAAAGGTGAACTACGGCATCATCTGCTGGATATGGGGCTGACGCCGGGGACGGTAGTTACGCTGCGAAAGGTGGCGCCTATGGGAGATCCCATACAGATTTTACTTCGTGGTTATGAACTGACGCTTCGTCTGGATGAGGCCAGAAAAATTGAGATAGAGCAGGTAAAGGAAGCGCCAATGATGTCCAAAAGCATGAACGGTGTCAGGGAATACCGTAAAAATATGGCGCATCCGGGTGTAGGCGAGCTTGGAAAAAGCGGTAGCTATAAGCCAAATAAGATTGGACCGGATATTCCAAAAGGCGAGCCGATTACATTTGCCCTTGCAGGAAATCAGAACTGCGGCAAGACGACATTATTCAATCAGCTGACCGGAGCGAATCAGCATGTGGGAAATTTCCCGGGAGTTACGGTTGATAAAAAAGAGGGTACGATCCGGCGGCACCCTGAAGCGACCGTTACAGATCTGCCGGGCATTTATTCTCTATCACCTTATTCTAATGAAGAGATTGTGACCAGAGATTTTTTGCTGAAGACTCATCCAACAGGAATTATCAACATCGTGGATGCGTCTAATATCGAACGAAACCTTTATCTGACGATGCAGCTGATGGAGCTTGGAATTCCTATGGTTCTTGCCGTCAATATGATGGATGAAGTGCGGGCAAATGGCGGAACTGTCAGGATTAATGAGCTGGAAGGGCTTCTTGGAATTCCGGTAATACCGATCTCAGCGGTAAAAAATGAAGGCATTGATGAGCTGATTGATCACGCCATGCATGTGGCACAGCATCGGGAGGCGCCGGGAAGAATTGATTTCTGCCCGGATACGGAGGAAGCGGGAGATCCTTTGGGTGCTGTGCACCGCTGTATCCATACGGCAGAGCATCTTATCGAGCCGTTTGCAAAAGCGGCAGGGCTTCCGGTCAGGTTTTCTGCTACCAAAATGGTAGAAAACGACCCATTACTGGCAAAGGAACTGAATCTTCCATCAGAGGAAATCGAAGTACTGGATCATATGGTACATATTATGGAAGAAGAAAGTGGCATGGATCGGGAAGCTGCTCTTGCGAATATGCGTTTTTCTTTTATCGAAAATCTGTGTGCGCAGACCGTAGTAAAGCCTCACGAGAGCAGAGAACATAAGCGAAGCGTTGCCATTGACCGGATCCTTACGGGAAAATATACGGCAATCCCGTGTTTTATCGGGATCATGGCGCTGGTATTTGCCCTGACATTTAACTTTATCGGTGCGCTTTTGTCTGACTGGCTGGCGTTGGGCGTAGATGCTGTTATTGCACTGATCGACAGAGGGCTTTCTGCAACAAATATCAATCCGGTAGTACATTCGCTGGTAGTAGACGGTATCTGCAGCGGTGTGGGAAGTGTGCTCAGTTTTATCCCGACTATCGTTACGCTGTTTTTCTTCCTGTCTATTCTGGAAGATACGGGATATATGGCGCGGGTGGCATTTGTCATGGATAAACTGCTGCGAAAGATCGGTCTGTCCGGCAGAAGCTTTGTGCCGATGCTTGTTGGATTTGGCTGTTCGGTGCCGGCGATCATGGCGTCAAGGACGTTATCCAGTGAACGTGACCGTAAGATGACGATCCTGCTGACGCCATTTATGAGCTGCAGTGCGAAACTGCCAATCTATGGATTCCTGACTACGGCATTTTTCCCGAGACAGTGGCGGATGCCGGTCATGCTCAGCCTGTATGTGCTGGGAATCGTATGCGGTATTTTGTATGCGTTGATCCTCAAAAAGACAAAATTCAAAGGCGAGCCGGTTCCTTTTGTCATGGAGTTGCCAAACTATCGTCTTCCGGCGGCAAAAAGTGTCGTGCAGCTGCTCTGGGAGAAAGCGAAAGGTTTTATTCAGAAAGCGTTTACAGTCATTTTTATCGCTACGATCATTGTCTGGTTCCTCCAGACATTTGATACTGGATTAAATATTGCTTCCAGTGCGGATCACAGTCTGCTGGCGCTGATCGGAAGCGTGGTGGCGCCGATCTTTATTCCATTGGGCTTTGGCGACTGGAGAGTATCCACCGCTTTGATTACGGGATTTATGGCAAAGGAAAGTGTAGTATCTACATTAACAGTTCTGCTTGGCGGAAATGTGGCGCAGCTGCAGACGTTGTTTACACCGTTTACGGCATTTGTATTTCTTGTATTTACACTACTTTATACGCCGTGTGTGGCAGCAATCGCAACGGTGCGCCGGGAGATGGGAACAGTAAAAGCAGCTGTCGGCACGGCTCTGATGCAGTGTGGGATTGCCTGGGTTGTTGCCTGTATCGTACATCTGATCGGAATGCTGGTCGGAGTGGCATAAAAATCATTAGGAACTTTTAGAAAAAGACTGTAGTACAATAATGCTTACAGAAATCAGAGAGACAGGCTGGTTTTCGGGCAAGGTTTGTACTGCGGTCTTTTTTACTGATAATATTGATTTATATGAAAATATCGTCTCGCACGAAATTTCCTTATTAAACGGTAATATATGGAGTAAGAAAAAAATTAAAAAAATATTAGCACTCCCTATTGACGAGTGCTAATATAAGTGCTATAGTACACATAGAACAAAGAAAAGAGGAAACAAAAGGAAGAACGGGTTGAAAAAGTTACGACCGGCAGTTGCTTTTGAGCATTCCGAAAACTTTTGGAGTTCTGAAAATATTGATTATAATAGCGCAGGCTTGAGGAAAATCGTAAAACATATTCTGATAGTTTCACAGTTTCTAAAAAGCAGCGTATATTTAAGAGGAGGAATGACCTATGTTGATGCCTAGTATTTTTGGAGAAAATTTATTTGATGACTTTTTTGATGATTTTGCACGTCCGGCAAAACGGAATACAGCGTATGAGCAGGTGCCGGCAGTTATGCGTACTGATGTAAAAGAGAAAGAGGACGGCTATGAACTGGAGATCGATCTTCCTGGATATAAGAAAGAAAATGTAAAAGCCCAGCTGAAGGATGGTTACATGACCATTACAGCGGAAGCGAAGAAAGATACTGACGAGAAAGCCGAAGATGGTAAATATATCCGTCGTGAGAAATATTACGGAACCTGCAGCAGAAGCTTTTATGTAGGAAAGAATGTGACGGAAGAAGATATCAAAGCCAAATTTGAGGATGGCGTTTTGAAAGTGACTGTTCCGAAGAAACAGGCGAAACCAAAAGAAGATAAGTTTATTTCTATTGAAGGTTAAAGCACAGGATTTTTTGGTCAGCACGTAAAATTGAATTAGCATAGTGATAAGTGTTGTGAGCGGATAGGGCGAGATGGGCGTATTCCAAAGAACACATTTTTGCTGATGGATTTGATGGTAGCTGTAAAATGTATATATAAACAGTTTTTCCACAGGAAAAACGGCAGCAGACAACAAGGGTCTCTGCACAAAAACAGCTGAGAAGCTTTGATATAGATGATGCGGGGATGCCGGAGAAGGCATCCCCATTTTCTTCAGATAGATACAGGAGTGAAAAAACTGTGGAAATCGGGATAAGATATGTGGAACATACAGAATGATTTAATATATACCTGATTTTGCAGTAATATATGTCGAAATTTTATATAAAACAGAGATGGATATTTATAAAATGTTAAATGAAAATACAGGGATGTTTTGATAATAGCTGAAGGCAGCAGGAGGTGAGAGTTGTATGGCGAAAAGAGATTATTATGAAGTTCTTGGGGTCAGCCGGAGCGCGGATGAGAAAGAGATCAAAAAAGCATACCGTAAGCTGGCGAAAAAATATCATCCGGATTCCAATCCCGGGGATAAAGTGGCAGAACAGAAGTTTAAAGAAGCGACAGAAGCTTATAATGTTCTGAGTGATGAGAAGAAAAAGAAGTTATATGATCAGTTCGGATTTGCTGCCTTTGATGAGAGTGGTGCCTATCGCCAGAATCAGGGAAATGGAGCCGGAGGCGCTTATTCCGGAGGATTTGGAAATGGGGGCAGCTATCATGAGTTCCATTTTAACGGAGATGACATGGGCGATATTTTTGAAAATATCTTTGGCAAAGCGTTTCGAGGCAGTCATGCATCCGGTGGACAGCGGACCTACTACCAGTCTGGAAATGACGGATCGTTTGGTTCAGGCAGTTCTTTCTATGGAAATGGTTTTGGCGGCGGAAACTTTCAACAGAAAGGTTCGGATGCAAAAGCAGATCTGACGGTAAGTTTTGAGGATGCAGCTTTTGGATGTGATAAAGTCATCCAGCTGAAAGATGGCAGCGGCAGGGTACAGTCGTTGCAGGTTCATGTACCGGCAGGCATGGAAGATGGCAAGAGCATCCGTCTGAAAGGCAAAGGAAATACAGGTGTGAATGGAGGGGATCCGGGCGATCTGCTGCTTAAGGTTCGGGTATTACCGAAAGCCGGATTTGATCGAAAAGGAAGTGACCTTTATGTAACGGCAAATATTCCGTATACGACAGCTGTATTTGGCGGAGAGGCCATTGTTCCGACGTTAGATGGCCGGGTATCCTGCAAGATTCCGGCGGGAACACAGTCAGGAAGCAAGATCCGACTGCGTGGCAAAGGTGTCGTATCCATGAAAAACCCGTCACAAAAAGGCGACGAATATGTAGTGGTACAGATTGAAGTGCCGCGTTATCTGGCACCGGATGAGCAGGAAGCGCTAAAGCATTATGAGCAGGCTTACCATAATCATCATCACGGCGGAGGAAGCGCTGCGTGATGAATCTTTTTATAGAGTCAACATGCTGGCATGAACGGTTTTTATTCTATGAAAATATAAAGCGTATATTTGGGTAAATTTTTATCAAAATCCGAATATACGCTTTTATTTTTCGGATAAAGTAGTACCGAAAACATGTCGCGCGATGTATAATAATTGTATATATAATTATACGATGAGGCCAATGGTGGAAAATCAGACGGGTGCAGATCTTACAAAACAGAGAGTGTATGAACTGAGTCAGTATCTGAAATAAAAATGAAAGAGAAAAAATATGCTTCAAGTACAACATATTTGTAAACAATATACAACCGGCAAACTGGTACAGAAAGCGCTGGATGATGTAAGCCTGAATTTTCGGAATAATGAATTTGTGGCGATCCTTGGTCCAAGTGGTTCCGGAAAGACAACATTGCTGAACATGATCGGCGGTCTGGATCATTATGACAGTGGCGATCTGATCATTAATGGGATTTCCACGAAAAAATATAAGGACAGAGACTGGGATTCTTATCGAAACCATACGGTAGGATTTGTGTTCCAGAGTTATAATCTGATTCCGCATCAGACGATACAATCGAACGTGGAACTTGCTCTGACAATTTCCGGTGTCGGAAAAGGCGAACGGAGAAAACGCGCCAGGGAAGCGTTGGCGAAGGTTGGTCTGGCCGGACAGGAAGATAAGAGACCGAATCAGCTTTCGGGCGGTCAGATGCAGCGGGTAGCCATTGCCAGGGCACTGGTCAATGATCCGGATATTTTGCTTGCAGACGAACCAACGGGCGCTCTGGATAGTGATACCAGTGTGCAGGTTATGGATCTGTTGCGCGAAGTTGCAAAGGACCGCCTTGTCATCATGGTTACCCACAATCCGGAGCTGGCGCAGCAGTATGCTACACGAACGATTGAACTGCGGGATGGAAAGATTCAGTCAGATACAGATCCGTTTTTGCCGGATGTGGAAGCGCTGGAACCGCCAGCACATAAAAATATGGGAAAAGCAGCCATGTCTTTTCTGACAGCACTGGCGTTGAGCTTTAACAATCTGAGAACTAAAAAAGCAAGGACATTTCTGACAGCTTTTGCAGGTTCCATCGGCATTATCGGCATTGCATTGATCCTGTCCATATCAAATGGCATAAATAACTATATTGATTCAGAAGAGCAGGATATGTTATATCTGTATCCGCTGGAGATTCGGAAGGCCGGGCTTGATATATCCTCTTTAATGACTCCGGAAATCATGGGAATGGGTGGCGCAAGTACGTCCGGTAATTCAAAAGATGGAAAAGTAGATGTGACAAAATCTGTCACTGCCATTTTTTCATCTACGCAGTCTAATGATGTGAAGGAAGTGAAAAAATATCTGGAAAGTGGAAAAAGTGGTATAGATTCTCATGTTCGTGCAATCGAATATACATATAATGTAACGCCGCAGATATACAGTCAGAATGCCGATTCCATTCGACAGGTCAATCCGGATACTTCTTTTGATAATATGGGGCTTAGTTCCCGCTCAAGTATGGGCAGCATGATCTCTGCTATGATGAATACAGAGGTATTTTATGCTATGCCGAAGGAAGAAAAGCTGTATACTGAGCGGTATGATGTCAAAGCCGGGCGCTGGCCGGAAAATCGGAATGAATGTGTGCTGGTTCTGAGCATTGAAGGTAAGATCAGTGATCAGCTGGCATATACGCTGGGGCTGCGGGATTATGCGGAATTGGATGATATGATCGGAGAATTTACGGCAGGAAAAGATGTATCAGTGCCGGAAGATTTTGGTACATATTCTTATGATAAGATTCTTGGAAAGACATTTAAAGTAATCAATAAATCAGACTGTTATGAATATGATGAACAGTATCAGCTCTGGAAAGATAAAACCGATGATGAAGCATATATGAAACAGCTTGTGGCAGAGGGAGAGGATCTGAAGATTGTAGGCATCGTGCAGTCTCTGTCAGAAAATGCCGGCGGTGTTCTGAGCAATGGCATTAATTATCCGGAATCACTGACGCAGCATGTGATCGAGCAGGCAAAAAACAGTGTTATCGTAAAAGACCAGATGAACCGGCCGGATACGAATGTGTTTACTAATGAATCGTTTGGCGCAAAGGATTCAGAAGGCGGATTTGATCTGACCTCTCTGTTTCAGATGGATCCCGATGCATTGCAAAGTATGTTCTCATTTGATGCTTCTGCACTGGAAAAAGAATTTGGCGGAGCGTTTGACCTGTCAGGCACTTTGGGACAGATGGGAACGACAGATGATTTTTCAAAACTGTTAAGTGCAGATGCAGGGCAGATGACATGGAAGTTGCCGGCTATGCCACAGTTGGAACTGAAGGATCTTATGGGAAATATACAGTTCCACGCATCCCAGGATCAGATGCAGCAGATTTCCATAAAGCTTCTGAAGGGATATCAGGATTATGCAAAGGAACATCCTCAGGCAGATTATTCGGGGCTGGGAACAGATTTTATGAATTATCTGAACACAGATGATGCCAGACAGATTATTTCCGATAATATCCGTGAGATCATAAAACAGAGCGGAGATGTTCAGTTGACAACAGAGCAGATCCGGGAGCTGCTGACGGATATACTGAAAGATTTCAAAGCATTTGCAGATGAAAATGGATATGAGGATCTGGATCAGTTTGATGAAGCGATGCAGGCGTATCTGGAGACGGAACGCGCACAGGCCATTGTACGGGCATGGGCAAATAAAAATCTGCATCTGGATGAAACTATCAAGATTACAAAATCTCAGATGAAGATGCTGGCAGGTGATCTGGCAGCAGGGTATCAGAAATATGCTCAGGCAAATAGTCTGCCGGACCCGTCGCAGATGGGAACGTATTTTGTGGATTATCTCAACACACCGACAGCGCGTGAAATTCTTACAGACGGTTTGACTCAGATGGTGGATACCAGTGCATTGGAACAGCAGTTTTCCGCGATGATGGGCAGTTATATGCAGTCAGCTGCAGAAAGCGTTTCTTCAGAAGTACAAAAACAGGTTTCGAATGTGATCCAGGCAATGGTGTCTCAGGTCAGCAAAAATATGCAGTCAGCAATGACAAAAGCAGCCGGTCAACTGCAGGATGGCATGAAAGATGCGTTTCAGATGAATCCGGAAAAGTTTCAGGATATGTTCCAGAATGGATTGGATGAAAAGAGCCTGACAGAATTGTTTGCATCCATGTTTGGCGGTTCAACAACATCCTACAGCAACAATCTGGAGGAACTTGGGTATGCTGATCTCGATGACCCACAAAGCATCAATCTGTATCCCTATGATTTTGATGCCAAAGATCAGGTAACGTTTACGCTGGATCATTATAATGATACTTTGAAAGCAAAACAGCAGGATGAAAAAGTGATCACTTATACGGATACGGTGGGAACGATGCTTTCTTCTGTCACAAAAATCATCAATATTGTCAGCTATGCACTGATTGGTTTTGTGGGAATCTCACTTGTGGTTTCTTCTATTATGATCGGTGTCATTACCTATATCAGTGTATTGGAGCGAAAGAAAGAGATTGGCATTCTCCGGGCACTTGGGGCATCCAAAGGAAATGTATCACAGGTATTCAATGCAGAGACCGGACTGATCGGGCTTTGTTCCGGTATTCTGGGCGTAGGAATTGCATGTGTGCTTTTGATTCCGGGAAATGTAATCCTGCATAAAGTATCCGGTATTTCAAATATTTATGCTGTTATGACAGTTGCAGATGCGTTGATCCTTGTGGGGATTAGTGTATTATTGACATTGATCGGTGGATTGATTCCGTCCAGACGGGCAGCGAAAAACGATCCGGTAGAATCACTGCGGACAGAGTAGTTGAAACCCGTATAAAAAAGACAGTTGTTTTGCATGTGCAGAGACTTTAATTGAGAGGACAGATCGCAAACAAATGAGAAAAAATATCAGATCCCAAAAATGACAGGTAACACCATTGAAAAAGATATGGGATTTGCTATGATTATATATGACTAACCTGCTGGTATTATATGTTGATATGAAGAGATAGTATTTTATCGGATGAAGGCGCTTTTGAAAATGGAGATATTTGGGATGAAATCCTGTATACAGATATTTTCGTGAAGAAATGGTCAACAAAATGTGGCAACAGGGAGCGTGAAAATATACGCCAGGAATATCTTAATGAAGATTATCCGGCATACAAAAAAGAAGGAGAAATAATCATGGTAAAAATCACACTCGGAGTAGATGGAATGGCTTGTGGAATGTGTGAATCACATATTAATGACGAGATCCGCAAACATTTTAAAGTAAAAAAGGTAAGCTCTTCTCATGGAAAAGGGGAAACGGTTATCATCGCACCGGAAGAGATTGCAGAGGCAGACATCAAAAATGTTATCGATGCAACCGGGTATGAAATGACTTCCTATAAGAGTGAACCGTATGAGAAAAAGGGTCTGTTTTCCAGAAAGTAGTAGTAAGAGAAATATAAACAGGTCTGTTTGTTGCATCTGATAAGCGTTCATGCTAAAATCTGAAGTATAGATTTCAGATGAGTTTTATGCAGATCGTGCAGTCAGACTGAAGTAAGAAAATCAGAATACAGGAGGACGATAAAATGGGCGAAACATTAGAGATCATCAAAAAAAGAAGAAGTGTGCGTGGCTACAAAGCAGATATGGTACCGAAAGATGTTCTGGACAAGATCATTGAAGCAGGAACCTATGCTGCAACCGGAATGGGTAGACAGTCTCCAATCATTATCTCAGTATCCAATAAAGAACTGCGGGATAAATTATCTGCTATGAACGCAAAGATCATGGGCAAAGAAGAAGGATTCGATCCGTTTTATGGCGCGCCGAATGTTCTGATCGTACTGGCTGACAAGACGATGCCGACATATCTGTATGATGGTTCTCTTGTAATGGGAAATCTCATGCTGGCCGCAGCAGATCTTGGTATAGACAGTTGCTGGATCCACAGAGCAAAGGAAGAATTTGAAAGCGAAGAAGGAAAAGCGATTCTGAAAGAGCTTGGCATTACCGGCGATTATGAAGGAATTGGACATTGCGTGCTTGGTTATGCGGCAAATGAAGTACCGGAAGCAGCACCGCGTAAAGACAATTATGTATATTATGCTGAATAACAGATGGCACTAAGATAAAAGATTTTTATGTTTCTTTTCCTGTCGCTGAAAAAGGCTTGTGAGATAACTGAGATAACGATTCGAATGAAGTTTTTTAGTATAGGAAAAACAACAGGAAATGGAGAATTATATGGAAGATAAGCTGATCCTTGTGGATGTTGAGGACAAGCAGATCGGAACTATGGGAAAAGCGGAGGCGCATCGGCTTGGAAAGCTGCATCGCGCCTTTTCCATTTTTATTGTAGATGGAGATAAGATGCTGATCCAGAAAAGGAATTCTGATAAATATCATTCTGGCGGATTATGGGCGAATGCCTGTTGTTCCCATCCGAGAGATGGGGAGACACTGGGAGAAGCGACGCATCGCCGGCTTCTTGAAGAAGTAGGGATTGACTGTGAATTGAAGGAACTGTTCCACTTTGTATATCGCTCCCAGTACAGGGATGATCTGTTTGAATATGAATATGACCATGTTCTTGTGGGCAATTACCAGGGAGAGATCTCATGTAATCCGGAAGAAATCGAAGAGACCAAATGGATTACTTTTTCTGATCTTGCAGCAGATCTTGTGGAATATCCGGAAAAATATGCATCCTGGTTTCTGATTGCTGCCCCTGGGTTCCTGGAACGGTATGCAGATAGTGAAAACACAGATCTTTAGGAAACACAGGTTTTATTATTCATTATAACGGAGGATCTTTGCCGGGTTTCCAGCGACTACAGCATTGTCGGGAATATCTTTTGTCACGACAGAACCTGCGCCTATTACAACATTATTACCGATTGTCACGCCGGGAAGGACGACACAGTGGCCGCCAAACCATACATTATCTCCGATGGTAATTGGTTCGCCATGGATATAATTTTCCACACGTCTGACCGGATCCATGGGGTGTACGGCAGTATAAAAACCGCATTGTGGTCCGATCAGGCAGTTGTCGCCGATTGTAATTTTTCCGGTATCCAGAAAAACCACATCAAAATTTGCAAAGAAATTTTTCCCTACATGGATGTTGTAACCGAAATCGCAGTGAAACGGAGGCTTGATAAAGATCTTGTCATCACAGTTGCCAAAGAGTGTCTGCAGAAGCTCCAGACGACGCTCAGGCTCACTTTCGCGGGTAAGATTATATTGGTCACACAGATCTCTGGCATAACTTTTTTTCGCGGAGATTTCCGGATCGGAATTCCAGAATTCTTCGCCGGCAAGCTGTTTTTCATATTCGGAACGATGTGTATCTGACATAATATCTGATGTCCTTTCTTTATAGAATAGATAGATGTATTATATCCGAAATTTGATAGAGGGATAGCTGTTTGACACCGGATATAATGGGTATGTGAAAAATAAAAATATCAGCCTGAAATGTTTTGTATAAAAAACAATAGCAGGCATTCCTTATTAGTATAGAGGAAACTGCGCTGCAAATCCAGCATAATCACGATAAAAAGTCCAGAAATATTACAAATTTATGAAAATCCACTATTGACGTTTCTTGACAATCTATGATATAGTGGTCTGGCGATGGAAGTAGGTCTTTTTTTTATGCCTAAAAACAAAGAATTAAACGGAGGTGGAAGTTGTGCGCGTTAAAATTACATTAGCATGCACTGAGTGCAAACAGCGTAATTATAACTGGACCAAGGATAAGAAAGCTCATCCGGAGAGAATGGAAGTAAATAAGTATTGTAGATTTTGTAGAAAACATACACCACATAAAGAAACCAAATAATCCGGTTCAGGCAAAGGAAGGAAAGAAATGGGAGAGACTAACAGCAAAGAAAAAGCTCCAAAGACAAACTGGTTTGACGGTCTGAAAGCAGAATTTGCAAAAATTGTCTGGCCTGACAAAAAGTCACTGGGCAGACAGACCGTTACTGTAGTAATTATTTCCGTTATCCTGGGCATTATTATCGCTATACTGGATTACGCATTCCAGCATGGCGTGGATTTCCTGATTAATATATAAGGAGGCAGAGGTGAGAGTATGGCAGAGGCAAACTGGTATGTAGTTCACACTTATTCAGGATACGAGAATAAGGTAAAAGCGAACATTGACAAGACAATTGAAAACAGACATCTTGAAGATGAGATCCTGGAAGTTCGGGTTCCGATGCAGGATGTGGTTGAATTGAAGAATGGTGCGAAAAAGCAGGTTCAGAAAAAAATGTTCCCGGGTTATGTTCTGATTCACATGATCATGAACGACGATACCTGGTATGTGGTCAGAAATACCAGAGGTGTCACAGGCTTTGTAGGACCGGGATCAAAACCGGTACCGCTCACGGATGCTGAGATGAAACCATTGGGAATCCAGACGGAAGACATTGTGGTAGACTTCAAAGAAGGCGATACGGTCAGTGTTATCGGCGGTGTTTGGAAGGACACAGTCGGCGTGATCCAGGCAATGAATCACAACAAACAGACAGTATCTATCAATGTCGATCTGTTCGGTCGCGAAACACCGGTAGAGATAAGTTTCGCAGAAGTGAAGAAACTTTAAGCAAGGAGGCAATCTAAAATGGCAAAAAAAGTAGAAGGATATATTAAGCTGCAGATTCCTGCTGGAAAGGCAACACCGGCTCCTCCAGTTGGACCTGCACTTGGACAGCATGGCGTAAACATCGTAGAGTTTACCAAACAGTTCAATGCAAAAACCGCTGACCAGGGAGACCTGATCATCCCGGTTGTTATCACAGTATATGCAGACAGAAGCTTCAGCTTCGTTACAAAGACACCGCCGGCACCGGTACTGATCAAAAAAGCCTGCAACATCAAATCGGGTTCAGGTACACCAAACAAAACAAAAGTAGCTACAATTTCCAAAGCTAAGATTCAGGAAATTGCAGAGCTTAAAATGCCGGACTTAAATGCAGCATCTCTTGAGGCAGCTATGAGCATGATCGCAGGAACTGCAAGAAGTATGGGTGTTACTGTAGAAGAATAAGATTTTACAGTACAGGCCGGACGGTTTAACCACACCGGCAGATAGTCACTATGAACGATTATGTGGGAGGGACCTCTCCCGATAATACCACCAGGAGGTTTTTTAGAATGAAAAGAGGAAAGAAATATCAGGACGCTGTTAAGAATTTCGACAAAGCAGCTCAGTACGATGTTGCTGAAGCAATCAGCTTAGTAAAGAAAAACGCAACAGCTAAATTTGATGAGACAATCGAACTTCACATCAGAACAGGTTGTGATGGACGTCATGCAGAACAGCAGATCCGTGGCGCGGTTGTATTACCACACGGAACAGGAAAAACTGTTAAAGTATTAGTATTCGCAAAGGGTACTAAATTAGATGAAGCACAGGCAGCTGGAGCTGACTACGTTGGTGGAGAGGAATTAATTCCAAAGATCCAGAACGAAGGATGGTTAGATTTCGACGTTGTTGTTGCTACACCTGATATGATGGGTGTTGTTGGACGTTTAGGACGTGTATTAGGACCTAAAGGTTTAATGCCAAACCCAAAAGCTGGAACAGTTACTATGGACGTTACAAAAGCTGTTAACGACATCAAAGCTGGTAAGATTGAATACAGATTGGACAAAACAAATATTATCCACGTGCCAGTTGGAAAAGCTTCTTTTACAGAAGAACAGTTAAGCGACAACTTCCAGACCCTTATGGGTGCGATCAACAAAGCAAAACCTGCAAGCTTAAAAGGTCAGTATGTTAAGAGTGCAACTCTTGCATCTACAATGGGACCTGGTGTAAGATTAAACGTAGTTAAAATTACACAGTAAAAGCAGAAAATTGTTGACAACCATAATATACAATGTTATAATGCATATCGTTGAGCCGGTTTTCCGGTACTCAGCGATTTGCATATATGCCGAAGACAGCAGGTGCCATGTGGCGTAAACGTAAGACGACCTGCCGAGGGGATCTTTATCAAGATTTTTTTGACCGTATCTCTCTGTCTTTGCAGGGAGTTTTTTATTGCAGATTTTAATCTGAATAAAGCGGTTTTATATACCTCAAGTCTTTTATGCAGCAGCAGTGAGAAAATCACTGTGATCCGGCGGATTATCCGTCGGCAAAATAATAAAAGGAGGTGCACGATTCGTGGCAAAAGTAGAACTCAAACAGCCTATCGTACAGGAAATTTCTGAAAACATCAAAGATGCACAGTCGGTCGTAGTAGTTGACTACCGTGGACTTACCGTAGCAGAAGATACTCAGTTACGTAAAGCATTAAGAGAAGCTGGTGTTACTTACAAAGTATACAAAAATACTTTAGTAAGCCGTGCAGTAGAAGGTACTCAGTTCGAAAGCTTAAGAGACGTTCTTGAAGGACCGAATGCTTTCGCTATCTCTACTGAGGATGCAACAGCTCCGGCAAGAGTTTTAGCTAAGTTCGCTAAAACAGCTCCTGCTCTTGAAATCAAAGCAGGTGTTGTTGAGGGTACTTATTATGATGAGGCAGGCATGAAGGCTGTCGCAGCAGTACCATCAAGAGAAGAACTTCTTTCCAAATTACTTGGAAGCTTACAGTCTCCGATTACCAACCTTGCTCGCGTTCTCAATCAGATCGCAGAAAAAGGCGGTGCGGCAGATGCAGCAGTAGAGGCTGCTCCGGCAGAAGAAACAGCAGCTGCAGAAGAACCAGCAGAGACACCGGCAGAGTAATCTATCCGGCGGCTGGATGAAACAGTATATGGGCACGGCAGGAGAGACTGACCGGTGCGACAATAAATTATAATGGAGGAAAATTATAATGGCAAAATTAACAACAGCAGAATTTATCGATGCTATCAAAGAGTTAAGCGTATTAGAGTTAAATGATTTAGTAAAAGCTTGTGAAGAAGAGTTCGGTGTTTCTGCAGCAGCAGGTGTTGTAGTTGCAGCAGCAGGAGCTGACGGAGCAGCAGCTGAGGAGAAGACTGAGTTCGACGTAGAGCTTACAGAGGTTGGACCAAACAAGGTTAAGGTTATCAAGGTTGTTCGTGAGATCACAGGTCTTGGACTTAAAGAGGCTAAGGACGCTGTTGATGGCGCACCAAAGGTTATCAAAGAGCAGCTTGACAAGGCTTCAGCAGAGGATGCTAAGGCTAAACTTGAGGCAGAGGGTGCTAAGGTTACTCTTAAATAGTCGGATAGGCTACGAGCGGAGTAAAAACATAAAAAAGAGCCAAGGGCAAATTCTATTTGCGCCTTGGCTCTTTTTTATGTTTTTATTGCGCGACAGTCGGAGCGCGTCCCGAAAATGCCTGAGCATTTTTGGGACCTCCGCTCGTAGCCTATCCGACGGCGATGAAAATTATTGCGCGACAGTGAAAAAAATAAAAAAGTACTTGCAATTGTCGGTGATTTGTTGTATAGTATACGTTGCACTATTGTGGTGCAGTGGCATTTTTATGCAATTTTTTAAATGATGCAAATTTGTCAATAGGTAAATTACACTAAAATGCATTCGCAAATATGTGCACAAGAGAAAAACCACAAGATATAGTAACTGGGGTGGTTTTTGAATCATTATCTAGATACTTGCTAGATTAAAATAAAAACGAGAGGTGAAACGTCAATGGAGAAAAACAGAATACGTCCGGTCACATCCGGAAAAAGCATGCGTATGAGTTACTCAAGACAAAAAGAGGTTCTGCAGATGCCAAATCTGATTGAGGTCCAGAAGGATTCTTATCAGTGGTTCTTAGACGAAGGTCTCAAGGAAGCTTTTGCGGATATCTCTCCAATCACAGATTACAGCGGAAAGCTTAGTCTTGATTTTGTAGATTTTACATTATGCGAAGATGATGTAAAGTATACAATTCCTGAGTGCAAGGAAAGAGATGCAACATACGCAGCTCCTTTAAAGGTTAAAGTCAGACTTCACAACAAAGAGACAGATGAGATTAATGAGCATGAAATTTTCATGGGTGATCTGCCTTTAATGACAGAGACCGGTACATTCGTAATCAACGGTGCAGAGCGAGTTATTGTCAGTCAGTTAGTTCGTTCTCCTGGTATTTATTACGGAATTGCTCATGATAAGCTCGGAAAGACCCTGTATTCTTGTACTGTTATTCCAAACCGTGGTGCATGGCTTGAGTATGAGACAGACTCTAACGACGTTTTTTATGTAAGAGTAGACAGAACACGTAAGGTACCTATCACAGTACTTTTACGTGCACTTGGAGTAGGTACAAACCAGGCTATTCTCGATATGTTCGGAGATGAGCCAAAGATCCAGGCATCATTCAGCAAGGACCCTGCAATCACAGAGCGTGAGCCACAGGGAAGCTATGAGGCTGGTTTATTAGAGTTATATAAGAAGATTCGTCCGGGCGAGCCACTTTCAGTTGAGAGTGCAGAGAGCCTTATCACAGCAATGTTCTTCGATCCTAGAAGATATGACCTTGCCAAGGTAGGACGTTATAAGTTTAATAAGAAGCTTGCTTTAAAGAACCGTATCAGTGGACAGGTTTTAGCTGAGGACGTAGTGGATCCTTCTACAGGTGAGGTTATCGCTGAGGCAGGTACTGTTGTTGACCGTGCGCTTGCTACACAGATCCAGAACGCTGCTGTTCCTGCTTTATGGATTCAGACAGAGACAAGAAATGTCAAGATTCTTTCTTCTATGATGGTTGACATCAGAAGCTGGATTCCTGAGCTTGAGGATCCTAAGTCTATCGGTGTTACTGAGCTTGTTTACTATCCGGTACTCGCTCAGATTCTCGAGGAGTATGATTCCCTTGAGGACAGAATCGAGGCTATAAAGAGAGATATATCTGACCTTATTCCAAAGCATATTACTAAAGAGGATATCTTCGCAACTATCAACTACAATATGCACTTAGAGTGGGGCGCAGGAACAGATGACGATATCGATCATCTTGGAAACAGACGTATCCGTGCGGTTGGAGAGCTGTTACAGAACCAGTACCGTATCGGTCTCTCAAGACTGGAGCGTGTTGTTCGTGAAAGAATGACTACACAGGACTTAGAGGGAATTTCACCTCAGTCACTTATCAATATAAAGCCTGTAACTGCCGCTGTTAAAGAATTCTTCGGTTCTTCACAGCTTTCACAGTTCATGGATCAGAACAACCCTCTTGGAGAGCTTACTCACAAGAGACGTTTATCAGCACTTGGACCTGGTGGTCTTTCAAGAGACCGTGCCGGATTCGAGGTTCGAGATGTACATTACACTCACTACGGCCGTATGTGTCCTGTAGAGACTCCTGAGGGACCAAACATCGGTCTTATCAACTCACTTGCATGCTATGCGAGAATCAATGAGTATGGCTTCGTAGAGGCTCCATACCGTAAGATTGACAAGACTGATCCTAAGAACCCGGTAGTCACAGAAGAGGTTGTATACATGACAGCCGACGAGGAGGACAACTACCACGTAGCACAGGCTAATGAGAAGCTTGATGCCGAAGGACATTTCATACGTAACTCAGTTTCAGGTCGTTACAGAGAGGAAACTCAGGAGTACGATAAGTCAGCATTTGATTATATGGATGTATCTCCAAAGATGGTATTCTCAGTAGCTACAGCGCTGATTCCGTTCTTGCAGAACGATGACCCTACACGTGCCCTCATGGGATCAAACATGCAGCGTCAGGCCGTTCCGCTTCTGACCACAGAGGCTCCTGTAGTTGGTACAGGTATTGAGACAAAGGCCGCAGTTGACTCAGGTGTCTGCGTAGTTGCAAAGGCAGACGGAGAGGTATTATCTTCAGAGTCAAACCGCATTATCATAAAAGAGACTGACGGAAACAAGAGAGAGTATATCCTTACAAAGTTCTCTCGTTCTAACCAGTCAAACTGCTACAACCAGAGACCTATCGTATTTAAGGGTGACAAGGTTAAGGCAGGCGATGTTATCGCAGACGGTCCTTCAACAAGTCAGGGAGAGCTTGCTCTTGGAAAGAACCCGCTTATCGGATTCATGACATGGGAAGGATACAACTACGAGGATGCAGTTCTTCTTTCAGAGCGTCTCGTAGAGTATGATGTGTATACATCAGTTCATATCGAGGAATATGAGGTAGAGTCACGTGATACAAAGCTCGGACCTGAGGAAATTACACGTGATGTCCCTGGTGTCGGCGACGACGCACTCAAGGACCTTGATGAGAGAGGTATCATCCGTGTAGGTGCAGAGGTTCGTGCCGGTGATATCCTTGTAGGAAAGGTTACACCAAAGGGTGAGACAGAGCTTACAGCAGAGGAGAGACTTCTTCGTGCCATCTTCGGTGAGAAGGCAAGAGAGGTTCGTGATACATCACTTAAGGTGCCTCATGGTGCATACGGTATCATTGTTGATGCCAAGGTATTTACAAGAGAGAACGGCGATGAGCTTTCTCCGGGAGTAAACCAGTCAGTACGTATCTACATTGCACAGAAGAGAAAGATTTCTGTCGGTGATAAGATGGCCGGACGTCACGGTAACAAGGGTGTCGTTTCCCGTGTGCTTCCTGTTGAGGATATGCCATTCCTTCCAAACGGACGTCCACTGGATATCGTACTTAACCCACTCGGTGTTCCTTCACGAATGAACATCGGTCAGGTCCTTGAGATTCACCTGAGTCTCGCTGCAAAGGCACTTGGCTTCAATATCTCAACTCCTGTATTTGACGGAGCAAACGAGGTAGATATCGAGGATACACTTGAGCTTGCAAATGATTATGTAAATCTTCCGTTCGATAAGGAAGAGCTTGAAAAGGATTTACAGGCTGAGCATCCATACTGGAGCGCAGATGCTGAAATCTTCTATGATAAATATGTTGATACACTCCGTGAGGACGTTATGGAATACCTTTCAACAAACAGAGCACACAGAAGCTTATGGAAGGGCGTTCCGATTTCAAAGGATGGAAAGGTACAGCTTCGTGATGGTAGAACAGGTGAGTGCTTCGATGGAAAGACAACTATCGGACACATGCATTACCTTAAGCTGCATCATCTTGTTGACGATAAGATCCATGCACGTTCAACAGGTCCTTACTCATTAGTTACACAGCAGCCACTCGGTGGTAAGGCACAGTTCGGTGGACAGCGTTTCGGAGAGATGGAGGTTTGGGCTCTTGAGGCATATGGTGCTGCATATACACTCCAGGAGATCCTTACAATGAAGTCCGATGATGTTGTTGGCCGTGTCAAGACCTACGAGGCTATCATCAAGGGTGAGAATATCCCTGAGCCTGGTATTCCAGAGTCATTCAAGGTACTTCTCAAAGAGCTTCAGGCACTTGGTCTGGATGTCAAGGTACTTGATGAGAACAGAGAAGAGGTTGAGCTTATCGAGACAAGTGAGTACGGTAATACAGATATCAACTCAATTATCGGAAACGATAAGGACTATGCATTCGAGGACAGTGAGTCATTCGCAGAGCATGGTTTCTCAAAGAAAGAATTTGATGACAACGAAGAGCTTGTTGACATAGAAGAGGAAGAGTCTCCTGAGACAGCGGATGACGATATTTTTGCTGATGAAGTTCTTGATGACGAAGAATAATTAGAAGGGAGTGCCAAAATGCCAGAAACAAATAATATAGAAAATAATCAGGCAATGCAGTTTGATGCGATTCAGATTGGATTAGCATCTCCTGAAAAGATCAGAGAGTGGTCACATGGCGAGGTTAAAAAGCCTGAGACTATTAACTATAGAACATTAAAGCCTGAAAAAGACGGTCTTTTCTGCGAGAAGATTTTCGGACCAACGAAGGACTGGGAGTGTCATTGTGGTAAATACAAGAAGATACGTTATAAGGGTGTTGTCTGCGACCGATGTGGCGTAGAAATCACAAAGTCAAGCGTTCGTAGAGAGCGTATGGGACACATCGAGCTTGCTGCTCCTGTATCTCATATCTGGTATTTCAAGGGTATCCCATCACGTATGGGACTCATCCTTGACTTATCTCCACGTGTACTTGAGAGAGTACTGTACTTTGCTTCATATATTGTGCTTGACCCGGGCGAGACAAAGCTTGCATACAAGCAGATTCTCAATGAGTCAGAGTACCAGGAGGCATGCGATACTTATGGCCGCTCAGCATTCCGTGTAGGAATGGGTGCTGAGTCTATCCGTGAGCTTTTAGCAGCAATCGATCTCGAGAAGGATTCGGCAGAGCTTAAGGCAGAGCTTGAGAATGCTACAGGCCAGAAGCGTGCACGTATCATCAAGAGACTTGAGGTTGTAGAGGCTTTCCGTGAGTCAGGAAACAAGCCTGAGTGGATGATTATGACAGTTATTCCTGTTATTCCACCGGATCTTCGTCCAATGGTTCAGCTCGATGGAGGACGTTTCGCAACAAGTGATCTTAACGACCTTTACAGACGAATCATCAACCGTAACAACCGTCTTAGAAGACTTCTTGATCTTGGAGCACCGGATATCATCGTTCGTAACGAGAAACGTATGCTTCAGGAGGCTGTCGATGCACTTATCGACAACGGCCGTCGTGGACGTCCTGTTACCGGTCCAGGAAACAGAGCTCTTAAGTCTCTTTCAGACATGCTCAAGGGAAAGGGAGGACGTTTCCGTCAGAACCTTCTCGGAAAGCGAGTTGACTACTCAGGACGTTCAGTTATCTGTGTAGAGCCAAAGCTTAAGATTTATCAGTGTGGTCTTCCAAAGGAGATGGCTATCGAACTTTTCAAGCCATTCGTTATGAAGGAGCTTGCCGCTAACGGAACCGCACACAACATAAAGAGTGCAAAGAAGATGGTTGAGAGACTTCAGCCGGAGGTATGGGATGTCCTTGAGGACGTCATCAAAGAGCATCCGGTTATGCTTAACCGAGCTCCTACACTCCACAGACTTGGAATCCAGGCCTTCGAGCCAATCCTTGTAGAGGGTAAGGCAATCAAGCTTCATCCACTCGTATGTACAGCGTTCAACGCCGACTTCGATGGAGACCAGATGGCTGTACATCTTCCACTGACTGCTGAGGCACAGGCTGAGTGCAGATTCATGCTTCTGTCACCTAACAACCTGCTTAAGCCTTCTGATGGTGGACTTGTAGCCGTTCCTTCACAGGATATGATCCTTGGAGTTTACTACCTCACAATGAGAAAGCTCGCTGATTACAAGGATGATCCAAAGATGGTTGCACAGGTATCATCAGACACTGTATACAATGATATTGAGGAGCTTAAAAAGCTCACAACTCCTGATGAAAATACAGGAAAGGCTGAGCTTGGCTTATATGACCTCATCTGGTTTGAGGATGTCATAGACGGAAACCGTCGTGTGCTTTGCAGACCGATAGATCTTCTCGGCCGTTACTATGGAAGTGTTAATCTTGCAATGCTCGCTTATGAGAACAAGGAGATTACTCTTCACCAGAATATCTTTGTACACCGTACAGTAAAGCTTGCTGACGGCACAGAGGTTTCAGGTTTTACAGAGACAACAGTAGGACTTTTGATATTCAATGAGAACATTCCACAGGATCTTGGTTTTATAGACAGATCAAAGGCTGAGAATGCACTCAAGTTTGAGGTTGAGTTCCACGTTGGTAAGAAACAGATCAAGCAGATCCTTGAGAAGGTTATCAACACACACGGAGCTACAACAACAGCAGAGGTTCTTGACAATGTCAAGGCTATGGGATACAAGTATTCAACCCAGGCTGCCATGACAGTTTCAATTTCAGATATGACAGTGCCACCACAGAAGCCACAGATGATCGCTGATGCACAGGACACTGTAGATAAGATTACAAGACAGTACAAGCGTGGACTTATCACTGATGAGGAGCGTTACAAAGAGGTTATCGAGACATGGAAGGATACAGATGATGCCCTTACAAAGGCACTTCTTACAGGTCTTGATAAGTACAACAACATCTTTATGATGGCAGATTCCGGAGCCCGTGGATCTGATAAGCAGATCAAACAGCTTGCAGGTATGCGAGGACTCATGGCTGATACAACAGGTCGTACAATCGAGCTTCCTATCAAGTCATGCTTCCGTGAGGGTCTTGACGTACTCGAGTACTTCATGTCAGCACATGGAGCTCGTAAGGGACTTTCAGATACAGCGCTTCGTACAGCCGATTCAGGATACCTTACAAGACGTCTCGTAGATGTTTCTCAGCATATGATCGTTCGTGAGACAGACTGCTGTGCAGGCACAGGACGTGAGATTCCGGGAATGGTTGTAAAGGCATTCATGGAGGGTCGAGAGGAAATCGAGAGCCTTCAGGAGAGAATTACAGGTCGTTTCTCTTGCAATACAATCTGCGATAAGGATGGCAATGTAATCGTTAAGGCCAACCATATGATTACACCAAAGCGTGCAGCAAAGGTTATGGCAGAGGGTGTTGACGAGAATGGTAATCCAATCACACAGGTTAAGATTCGTACAGTGCTTACCTGTCGTTCACACATGGGAGTATGTGCTAAGTGTTACGGTTCAAACCTTGCAACAGGTCAGGCAGTACAGGTTGGTGAAGCAATCGGTATCATCGCAGCACAGTCAATCGGTGAGCCTGGTACACAGCTTACCATGAGAACATTCCATACAGGTGGTGTTGCCGGTGGAGATATCACACAGGGTCTTCCTCGAGTAGAGGAGATTTTCGAGGCACGTAAGCCTAAGGGACTCGCTATTATCACAGAGTTCGGCGGAATTGCCACAATCAAGGATACAAAGAAGAAGCGTGAGGTTATCGTTACAAACAACGAGACAGGCGAGACAAAGGCTTACCTCATTCCTTACGGCTCACGTATCAAGGTTGTAGACGGACAGGAGCTTGAGGCCGGCGACGAGCTTACAGAGGGTTCTGTAAATCCACACGATATTCTCAAGATTAAGGGCGTTCGTGCGGTTCAGGATTATATGCTCCGCGAGGTACAGCGTGTTTACCGTTTACAGGGTGTTGAGATTAACGATAAGCATGTCGAGGTTATAGTTCGTCAGTGCTTACAGAAGATCCGTGTAGAGGAGCCGGGAGATTCAGATTTACTTCCGGGCAGCATGGTTGATGCCCTTGACTTCTTAGAGCTCAACGAGAAGCTTGAGGAAGAGGGTAAGGAGCTTGCAGTTGGCTCACAGGTATTACTTGGAATCACAAAGGCATCTCTTGCAACCAACTCATTCCTGTCAGCAGCTTCATTCCAGGAGACCACAAAGGTTCTTACTGAGGCAGCAATCAAGGGCAAGGTTGATCCGCTTATCGGTATGAAGGAGAACGTAATCATCGGTAAGCTCATCCCGGCAGGAACAGGTATGAAGATTTATCGTAATATCAAGCTTGACAGCGATGTAAACGATGACGATACACTTGATTTTGATGATGATGATTTTGCGGATTTCGCAGAGGAAGAGGCAGTCGGAGTTATTGATACAGATGCTGAATCAGTTGATGAAGAATAATTACTGATGTTTGTACTTAAGCTACAGAAGCTGTTACAAACCAAAAACAAAGAAGTCCGGGAAACCGGACTTCTTTCTTGTATTATATTGAAAACAAAATTGGCCTTGACAAAACAGACAAGGATTTGTATAATATTTTAGCGTGCATAAGATTGCACTGCTTAAAATAAAACAGGAGGTGAAAATAATGCCAACATTTAACCAGTTAGTAAGAAAAGGACGTCAGACATCTGTAAAGAAGTCTACAGCACCAGCTCTTCAGAGAAGCTTTAATTCTCTCCAGAAGAAGCCAATCAACACTTCTTCTCCACAGAAGCGTGGTGTATGTACAGCTGTTAAGACAGCTACTCCTAAGAAGCCTAACTCAGCTCTTAGAAAGATCGCCAGAGTTCGTCTTTCAAACGGAATCGAAGTAACTTCATACATTCCTGGTGAGGGACACAACTTACAGGAGCATAGCGTTGTTCTGATTCGTGGTGGCCGTGTTAAGGATTTACCAGGTACACGTTACCATATCATCCGTGGTACATTAGATACTGCAGGTGTTGCAAACAGAAAACAGGCCCGCTCTAAGTACGGCGCAAAGAGACCAAAAGCTGCTAAATAATTTAGCAACATTGTGTATCACAAACAGAACTAAAGTAGGTTAGTGTTGGGATTAGACCTGCAGATGCAGGATTTCACTTTATGAATACAATTCCGCACGAACACATTAGAGAGACACATGTGAGTACCGATGAATTAATCCACAAATATCATGATTAAGGAGGGAAGTAACGTGCCACGTAAAGGACATACTCAGAAAAGAGACG
>ERZ773103.15-NODE-15-length-135086-cov-8.475594_pt1 | contig 135086 bp, 139 predicted proteins | sample MGYA00511118_ERZ773103 | MGnify/ENA primary metagenome ERZ773103 (study PRJEB29015, sample SAMEA2737821) | human gut metagenome | biome: human gut; feature: human-associated habitat; material: faeces | place: China | collected 2012 ... | reverse complement strand
TGTTACAACAGTTTGTCCACTTCTCTTTATGAACTTTGGCTGCGGAACTAGGATTTGAACCCAGACAAACAGAGTCAGAGTCTGTCGTGCTACCCTTACACAATCCCGCTATGGCATGTCGCGTTTTTAACTTGGGCAACTCACGCGAGCAAAATTTATTATAGCATCGTTTTTGAATTTGTCAAGGAGAATTTTTCATTTTTTGCAAAAAGTTTTTCTCCCCTGTCCCTTCGGCGCTTTGCCGGACGGGGGCCCCGTCCGGCAAAGCGCTTTCTCAAGCCAGAATTTTTTCCTGGAACCGCTGGAGCATGGCGGCCACCTGCGCTCGGGCTGCCAGTCCTCTGGGATCCAGAATGCCTTTGCCCTTGCCCTGGATCAGTTCCATCCGGTTGGCCCAGGAGAGGGCTTCCCTGGCGTAGGTATGGATCTGTCCGGCATCCACAAACTGCGTCAGGTCTCCCCGCTGAGAGACCTCACATCCTTTATACTCGGCGTAACGGTACAGGATTGCTGCCAACTGTTCCCGGGTTACCCGGTCCTGGGGACCAAAGGTAGTGGCACTATACCCATTGACAATGCCGTTCCACGCCGCCCAGGCCACCGGCGCGGCATAGTAGGCGTTGGGGTCTACATCTCCAAAGGGGGACCAGCTGGCCGCCTCGGGGCTTCCCTCCATGCGATAGAGAATGGTCACAACCATGCCCCGGGTGGTGGGTGCATTGGGCTGAAAGGTTGTGGGACCTGTGCCGTTCATCAGACCGTGCGTGTAGACATAGACCACACTGTCATAGTACCAGGCTGTCTCTGGCACGTCCGTAAAGGGGAAGGGGCCCTGTTCCGGTGTCTCCTGGACAAACTGCGCGGTCACCGTCACCGCCCCCTCCGGCATGGAAAAGGTATACACCCTCTCCGCTGTTTTTCGCAGGGAAAGGGCGCGCCCCCCGCTGGCGGCGGTCAGCTTTTCCAGCCGGAATCCCTCCGCAGGACGCACCGTGAGGGTCACCGTGGTCCCCGGCTCCGCCGCCTGGCAGTCCGTGGCCACCGCTCCGTTCACCATCGCGGCAACGGTGATGGGATAGACCGGAACCTCCCGGATGGTCAGGGTGCCTGGCACATAGGTGATGTTGGGATCATAGTTGTCCCCCGCCGGGGCGACTGCGCCGGCCGCCTGAATGGGGACCACCCCCGGCAGGGAGAGGTTGGGGGCAGCACCGTAGGAGAGGGTGGGGGCCTTGGCCAGGGTGTCCCGCCCCACCAAACCGGAGACCGTGTAATCCGCCTGGGTCAGGGCTGGAACCGGATCGCCCACAGCGGCGGTTTTGTTGTGAACCTGAATGGTCAGCTTTGCCGGGCGAATGGTCACCTCTATGGGGTCTGCCTGGATGCTTTCATAGCGGTCGTCTCCGTCTTTCTTGGCGTATACCAGCACGCTTCCCGTCTGGGTCCCTTGAAGAACCCCGTTGCTGTCTATGGTGGCCGCTCCCCGCCCGCTGCGGGGCTCCACCCAGAAGGTCACCTTTCCGGTGCCGGCCCCGCCAGTGGTTTGGAAGGAGATGCTCTGCCCGTAGGTCACCGCAGTGGGACCCTGGAGGGAAAATCCAGGCTGCCCCACCCCGCCGCCGTTCCCAGGCGGCTGGCTTTCCTTATCCACCACCGTCACAGTCAGGTAGTCAATGCCGCTGTCCCCGGAGTACTCGTCTATTCCGTCTCCGTTTTCATCCCAGCCAGTCATCGTCACCTGCAGCTTGACGGTCCCAAGTGTCTGCCCCGCTGTGAGGGTTGTCCCCTGCAAGGTACAGCCCAGGGCCTCGCCAGTCAGCTGAAACCGTGCCTCCCCCTTCCAGGCGTCCGTGAAAAGGGTTCGCAGGTCCAGGGAATGCCCCTTGGCCAATGCAGCAGACTTTTGGAAGTCCGGCAGTTGGGGGGTGATTTGTCCCGTGGTCTTTAGTACCAGGTCCGACGTCTCCAGCCTGTAATTGTCCCCATCCGGGCCACCAAAGTGCAGTCCAGACACCGTGACCGTTTTTTCCCTGCCCACGAAACAGGTGTCATAGGCCGCTGTACAGCGCACCTCCACCTGGTCCCCCGGCAGCACCTGGACGGAAACCGTTGGGGAAGCCTTCGTTGTTCCATCATATTCCTTCTGACAGCCCGCTTCGATTTGAAGCGCCTGCGCAGATACTGTTCTGGGCAGAATGGTAAACTTTGCCTCCCGGCTGCCGTGGTACGCGCCGGTCCCTGTTGCCATCACCACAGCGGTCCCAGCATCCAGATTGTCTGCATAGGACAGCCGGTAATCGACCCCCTCCCGCAAAGGCACACCGTCCAAATGAATCGAAACCTTTGGCTTCTGCTCACTCCCGTTGTACTCCACAGGCCCGGAGCGGACGTCCATCTCCGCCTCCGCCAGGGACTTTCCCTCCCGCACCGTCCCCGCGGACGCCGGCGGCACCCCCAGAGAGGAAACCAGCAAAATGACCGCCATCCCAAGGCCCACGTTCCGTCGGATTCTTTCTCGCATGGCTCCGCCCTCCTCTGGCATTTTTGGGTCAAATCGGGTCCTTTTTTGTCATGATATCAAATTTTTGCCATGAAGTCTACCGCTTTTTCTGTCATCCTGTCAGCATTCCGCGCCGTGCTCCTAAATCCAATCTCCCTCAGCTTGACAAGTCAAACCAGGATACTATAATAAGAAAGGATCTGCGGAGGGGCTTGTGTTCCTCCCGGTTCCCCCTGCAAATCCCAGCACAGAAGACGAACGGAGTGATCCCCCATGGATGTTCGCGACAAACAGTCGCTCCCCCTTTCCGCCAACCAACATGTGGACTTTGTCGCCATTGATTTTGAGACAGCCACCAGCGACCCCAACAGTGCCTGCGCGGTGGGCCTGGCCTTTGTGGTGGGGCTGAGGGTGGTCGCCACCACCCACCACCTGATCCAGCCGCCAGGCAACAGATATGACCAGGGCAACATTCATGTCCACGGAATTTACCCGGAGGACACGGAACACGCCCCGGATTTTCTCACCGTCTGGCAGGAGCTGCATCCCCTCCTGGCCGGCAAAGCCCTCATCGCGCACAATGCCCGGTTTGATATGTCCGTCATCAAGGCCTCTCTGGCGGCCTACGGCGACCCCTACGTCCGGCAATACGCCGATTTTAAGTACATCGACAGCATTGCCATGGCCCGGGACTTGGTCCCCGGCCGGAAGAACCTGGCCGCCTGCGCCCAAGCCCTGGCCATTCCCCTCACCCACCACCATAACGCGGAATGCGACGCTGTGGCCTGCGCCCAGATCGCCATCGCCTGCATCCAGGCAAATCACTGTCTCAACTTAGGGGAATTCTGTTTCTCCCAGCCCCATATCCGCATTCAGGAGGTGGCCGATCTGGCCCTTCCTGTCGCCCCCCAGCCCCCGTCCCAGCGGCGTAAGCCACGGGTTTCGCCTGCGTACCGTCCTCCCATCCGGCCCAAAGAAATCCGGCCCCAGGTGAGCTTCTTCGACCCGAAGCACCCGCTCTATCAGAAGGCGGTGGTCTTCACCGGGGAACTCTCCATCGACCGGCGGGAGGCCATGCAGCGGGCGGTCAACGTGGGGGCGGTCATCAAAACCGCAGTCTCCCGAAAAACCGATTTTCTTGTGGTGGGACGGCAATACGATGGACCAGGAGGAACCGCCACCGTCAGCAACAAGGAGGAAAAGGCCAGGGCCATTCTTGCTGAGGGGAAGTCCAACCTCTGCCTTCTCACGGAAGCAGAATTCTTTCGTCTTTTACAGGGCTCTCTGCACCATACTTTGCCTGCAGAACCCCGCGCCGCCGCAACAAAACCCTGATAAAAAACGCCGTGGACCTCTGTGCCGTTGTCCACGGCGTACTTTTTAACGTATAAAAACAACAAGCGCCCTCAATCCAAAAATTGAAGGCGCTTGGTACGGCAGGAGGGACTCGAACCCCCGACCTACTGGTTCGTAGCCAGTTACTCTATCCAACTGAGCTACTGCCGCATGTCAACTGACAGCTTTTAGATAATAGCACACGGAGAGACAAAATGCAAGTCTTATTTTTCATTTTTTCAAAATTTTTTCCTTCCCCGGCCAGGGAGAGCAGCCCCGGAATATCCCGGGGCTGCTCTCTGCCGGTGACGCAGGAACGTGCGCAGGCTATGGTACGTGTCTTAGCAGCCGCAGCCGCAGTTGTTGCCGCAGTCGCAGCCGCAATTATTCCCGCAACCACAGTTGTTGCCGCAGCCACAGCCGCAGCCACACCCGCAGTTATTCCCACAGCCGCTGTTCGAACCACAGCCGCAGCAGAAGATGATGATCAGGATCAGAATGATCCACAGGCAGCTGTTACCACCCCAACCGTTGTTACAACACATAGACAATTACCTCCTGTCAGAGATGGAGACCGTCTTGCGATCTCAGTCCATCTTATGCCGCAGGTGCCTGGATGTGCGCCCAGGTTGGGAGCGTTTTTTTATTTTCTCACTTGGCATCTTCCGGCGGTTTCCCGCCCCGAATGGTAAGCGTCGGCTTACAACATAGGTCCTCAATGTCCGACATGGTCGCCGCAGGGAGTTTCAGCGCACCGCCGCACTGGGCGCAGAACAGCTCCACCGAACTGTAATTGATCTTCAGCTTCCACTCCCTGCATCCGCAGGTACAGGAGATGCCGCCCCGCCGGCCAATGTCCCGCAGTTCTCCCAGGATTTCCTCCATCACCAGGTCGTTGAGAAAGGTTCCCTGGGCGCCCGCCTCTGACTCCAGCACATCCACCGTCTCCTCCAGCCGCCGCATGGCGGCAAAGACCGACGCCTCTTCCCCCACATAGCAGCAGTCCAGCCCGGAATTGGCGCAGGAAAAGGCCAGCGTCTTCTCCTGGAGGAACGCCGCTGTGGAGCAGGACACGGTATGCTCCTGCTCACAAAACAGGCAGGGCACCGTCAGGCGGACCTGGTCCCCCATCAGGGAGACGGTAAGGGCGGATTTCCCGCAGGGACAGGGCAGCCGGCTGCCGGATGCCGCCAGCTGAAACACCGTCCTCTCCAAGATCACCGGCTGCCGGCAGACTGGACAAAGAAAGGCAATGGATCGTTTTGCGTCTTCTATCATAAAAGCCACCTCCGTGGTGTTTGGTTTTCGCGGACGGGTTCATTATACCATGTCCCTGCGCCAGGGAACAGAGAAAAATCTTGGATTTCCGGTCTTTTTCCTCTGCTTGCTCTTTGGCGGCAAATTCGGTATACTAAGCTGCGAGGTGATTCCCCATGAAGCGACTCATCGCGTCCGATCTCCATGGTTCCGCCCGGTTCTGCCGGCAGCTGTTGGAACGCTATCAGCAGGAAGGCGCCCAGCAGCTTATCCTGCTGGGGGACTTGGTCTATTCCGGGTCCTATGCTCCCCAGTATGAATACGACCCCCATCAGGTCATCCAGCTGCTCCGCCCCCTGGCCCGGGAGATTCTGTGGGTAGAGGGAAACTGTGACCGCGGCGCGGGCGCCCTGGGGCCGGCGTTTCCCATGTACGCCGGTTCCGCCACCGTTTCCTGGGAGGGCCTGTCCGTCTTTTTGACCCATGGCCATCGGTATGGCCCCCACAATCCGCCCCCCATCGGGGCCGCCCAGGTCCTTTTGTCCGGGCACACCCACATTCCCTCCTGGCAGTGGGTGGGAGATCTGTTCTGCGCCAATCCCGGCTCGGTCTCTCTGCCCCGGGGCGGGTCCCCTCACAGCTGCCTGCTCTATGAGGACGGGCTCTTCCGCTGGCTGACCTTGGAGGGAGAAACATTTCACTGGGAGGTTCTGCCGCCACCCTCCAAGGAAAACATTCTATCCGATTGAAACAAGCCCTGCTTTTGCAGGGCTTGTTCTCAGGTTATCCGGTTTTCTCCCGGCTCCTCCACAGCTGCCGCCGCCGGAGCGCCACGGAGAGGGCGATGCGCTTCTCCTGTCCCCCCTCAAACAGGATGGTGGCAATGTCCCCCTGCCGGCTGACCACTTTCCCGCTGCCAAAGGTCCGGTGGGTCACGGAAACGCCGGGGAAATACCCTGTTCCGTCGGGTGCCCCTTCCGCCCGACTGTCCTCCGCCGGCTTCGGACGGGCCCGGACCGGCTGGGACTTGGCTTTTGGGGGAAAGAGGGCCTCCGAAAAGGCGCTGGCCAGGCCGGGCTTTTGAAAGCGAAACACCGCCAGTGTCTCCTTGGCTCGGGTCATCCCCACATAGAAGAGCCGGCGCTCCTCCTCATAGGCCTCCACCGCCGCCGGGTCAGGGTTCCTCCCCACCGGCGCCTCCACCAAGGGCAGTAGTCCGTCCGCCACATCCATCAGGATCACCCGTTGGTATTCCAACCCCTTGCTGGCGTGAATGGTGGAGAGGATCAGCCCCTGTGCAGGCCCCTGTCTCTCCTGCCGCACCAGCGTCCGCAGTTCCTCCAGGCGGTCCAGAAGGGCCCCCAAATTGGGCACATGGCGTCCCAGTGCCTCTAAAATATCCAGCTTACCCAGATCGCCGCCCCGCTCCTTCAGGTACTCCCCATACCCCATGGCGTGGCGGAGCCGGTCCACGGCCCAGTCCCCCCGCTCCTCCCGCAGCCGGGCAAAGTGGACGGAGAGGGCCCGGCATTGGCCCCTGCTCCACTGGGACAGGCCGGGACACTGGGACAGCACATCCAGCAGGCTCTCCCCCGCCACGACCGTCTGAACCGCCCATTGCGCGGCGCCCTTGGTGATCCCCGCCCGCAGCTTGTAGTACATCCGCAGAAAGCACGCTCCATCCGCCGGGTTGACCGCAAAGGTAAAAAAGTCCGCCATATCCCGGACCACCCGGTGGGTGAAAAAGGTTCCGTCCATCTGCCGGCACCGGCAGGCAATGCCCTGCCGGTCCAGCAGGTCCAGCACCGGCAGGGCGCTCTCATTGTTTCGGTATAAAACAGCGGTCTCCTGTGGGCAGTCCCGGGCCAGACGGGCCAGATAGGCATACTGCGCCGCCCGGTCATAGACCCATAGTTCCTCCAGGGCAGGTCCCGGGCCCCGGGCTGCGGTCATGTGCTTGTCCCGCCGGTTGTGATTCTGGCGGATAAACCCATCCGCCGCCGTCACAATGGTCTGGGTGGAGCGGTAATTCTTCTCCAGGAAAAGGACCCGCCCGCCGGGGTAATCCCGCTCAAACCGCAGCAGAGCCCCAGGTTCCGCCGCCCGAAACCCATAGATGCTCTGGTCCTCATCCCCCACCAAAAAGAGGTTTCGCCGCCTTCCCGCCAGCAGACGGAGAATGGTATGCTGAATGCGGGAGGTATCCTGGGCCTCATCCACACAGAGATGGGTGTATTTTTCCTGAAAGTAGGCCAGAATCTCCCCATGCCGCCGGAGAATCTGCGCCGCGTACACCATCTGATCGTCATAGTCCATCCAGCCCCGCTGCCGGAGCACCCGGCAATAGGCCTGATAAACCTGGGCCACAGGCAGTTCCCCGGTGGACAACGCCTCCATCTCCTCCCGGGACATCTGCCGGTTCTTTCCGTAGGTGATGGCGGTCCGCAGCCCCTTGATGGTGCTCTCTGTGGCAAAGGTCCCAGTGCACGCCCGGAACAGTTCCCCCACCAGGGAGGAGAGTGTCCCCTCGTCGGTGACCAGCTGAAAAGCCCGTCGGCCCATGGCCCGCTCGTAATACTGAATGATCCGGGCGGAAAGGCCATTGATGGTGCGAAACTCCAGCCGGCTGGCCCGGTCCTCTCCAAAGGTCCGGGCAAACCGGGCGCGCATATCCCGGGTGGCCGCCACCGTGTAGGTCACTGTGAGAATCCGCTCCGGGGGAATCCCCCGGCAGTCCATCAGATAGCCCAGGCGGTGGATGAGCACCGTGGTTTTCCCGCTGCCCGGCACAGCCAGCAGGAGCACCGGCCCGTCGGCAGCCTGGACCGCCGCCGCCTGCTGCTGATTCAGAGCCTCCCCCCAGGTCTGCTTCCACACCGCGTCGTCCACGTGCCCCGCCCCCTTGCCAAAAATCGTTCCCTCCTACTATACCCACTTCCCGCCAGGATGTAAAGAGGGCAAACACCCCCGCCGGGCAGGAAACCCAACGGGGGTGTTTGCTGTTCAGGGCCGCTCCACGCCGCAGGGATAGGCATTCTGCCGGGTCCACCGGTCCAGCAGGACGCTCTCATAGAAGCGGTAGCCGCCGGAGAAGTTATAGCAGTCATACCCATCCTGGGCCAGAATCCGGCAGGCCAGATAGCTGCGCAGGCCGCTCTGGCACATCACGTAGACGGGTTTGCCCGGGGCAATCTCCCCCAGATGGTCCCGCAGCTCATCCAGCGGGACATTCACAAAGCCCTCCGCGCAGCCGCCGCTGTACTCCCCGGGGGTCCGGGCGTCCAGCAGGGTTACGCTGCCGTCCCGGGGCAGCCCAGCCACGTCCTCCCAGTGGAACTGCTTCACCACCCCCTGCTCCAGGTTTTCCGCCATGAATCCCACCAGATTCACCGGGTCCTTGGCTGAGGCGTAGGGCGGGGCATAGGCCAGGTCCAGGTCTTTCAGGGCAGTGACCGGCAGCCCGGCCTGCATGGCCGTGGCCAGCACGTCAATCCGCTTGTCCACCCCCTCATGGCCTACAATCTGAGCCCCCAGCAGGCGCTGGCTCCCCTTCTCATAGAGGACCTTCATGGTCATGAGTTTTCCTCCCGGATAATACCCGGCGTGGGACAGCGGGGACAGTACGATCTTCTCATAGGACAGGCCCGCCGCCTGGGCCGCCTTTTCATTCAGGCCTGTGGCGGCCACCGTCAGCTCACACACTTTCACAACGGAGGACCCCTGGGCGCCTAAGTAGCGGCTGTCTCCGCCGCAGATGTTGTCCGCCGCCACCCGGCCCTGCTTATTGGCCGGTCCCGCCAAGGAGATCAGGGTGTTCTCCCCGGTCACCAGGTGTGGAATCTCCACCGCGTCCCCCACAGCGTAGATGTCAGGGACGGAGGTCTCCATCCGCTGGTTGACCACAATCCCGCCCCGGCTTCCCAGGGCCAAGCCGGCTTGCTTCGCCAGGGCATTCTCCGGTGTCACCCCGATGGCCAGGATGGCCAGGTCCGCAGGAATGGCCTCTCCCCCCTCCACCAAGGCAGAGATGGTCTCCCCCTCCTGCCGGAAGCCGGCCACCGCAGTGTTCAGCCGCAGATGCATTCCCTTGCGGCGCAGGTGGCTGTGGAGGAAGGTGGCCATATCATAGTCCAGCGGGTTCATCAGCTGGGGAATCCGCTGCAAAATCGTGACCTCCACTCCCATCTCCGCCAAATTTTCCGCCATCTCCAGGCTGATGAAGCCCCCGCCGGCCAGCACCGCGGTTTTGGGCCGGTTCCGCTCCACAAACGACCGAATCCGGAACGTGTCCTCCACTGTCCGCAGGGAAAACAGCCGGGGACTGTCCAGCCCAGGCAGCGGGGGCCGGGTGGGGGCGGCCCCCGGGGCCAGGAGAAGCTTGTCATAGCCCTCCACCGTAACCTCCCCCGTCTCTAAGTTCTTGACCGTGACCTGCTTGCCCGCCGGGTCAATGGCGGTGGCCTCGTGGCGCACCCGCACGTCCACCCGGAAGCGGTTCCAAAACCCCTGGGGCGTCTGCAGGGTCAGTTCCTCCGGGTCCGTGATGACCCCGCCGATATAGTAGGGCAGGCCGCAGTTGGCATAGGAGACAAACCCCGAACGCTCCAGGATGACAATCTCCGCCTTCTCGTCCAACCGGCGAATCCGAGCCGCCGCCGTGGCGCCGCCGGCCACCCCGCCAATGATGATGACTTTCATCGCTCAGTTTCCTCCTTCCGTCTTTCCCCGGTAATCCCGGATTCCACCAATGTTGCTCACATGGGAATATCCCATCCGTCTCAGTGCGGTCACCGCCCGTCCGCTGCGGGCGCCGCTGTAACAGTGAACATAGAGGGGGGTACTCTGATCGGGCACCATCGTCCCGATCCGGGTCACCTCCTGCAAGGGCAGATTTTGACTGCCGGGAATGTGGCCGTGGGTGTACTCCTCCCGGGTCCGCACATCCAGCAAAACTCCCTTGGGGTCCGCCTGGTACTGTGCCAGGCCGGCATTGATGTCCGTTTGAAAGAAAAAATCCAGAAATCCCATGTGTGGTCTCCTTTCTCTGGCGTCTGTCTGTTTGGATGGTTCTATCTTACCACCTTTTTTCGACACGAACTGTAATCAAGTCTCCTTCGGCCAGAAAAAAACAGCGGCGTCCATTTCCCCACCGAAACAGACGCCGCTGGTCTCTTTTTATCGGAGAAACCACGCCTTCATCGTACGCAGCACCGTGACCAGCTCCTCTTCCTCAATGATGTACGGCACCATAGCATAGAGATACTGCAAGAACGGCCTGCTGAACACCCCCCGCTCATAGGCAAACTGCTGGTATCCCCGCAGCACCGCCGGGTCAAACACCTCTATGCAGACACAGCCGCCCATGATGCGGATCTCCCGAATGCTCGGATGGGAGAATCCCGCCAGTTCCCGCCGGGTGATCTGTTCCATGCGGCGAATCTTCGCCAGGTAATCCTGCTCCTCAAACAGCGCGATGGACTGGAGCGCCAGGCGGCAGGCCAGGGCATTGCCCATGAAGGTGGGCCCGTGCATCAGGGCGTGCTCTGGACAGTCGTCATAAAAGCCCTCGTACACCTTCCGGCTGGCCACCGTCACCGCATGCCCCAGATATCCTCCGGTCAGCGCCTTGCCCAGCACCAGAATGTCCGGCTGGACCAGGTCCGCCACAAATCGGTTTCCCGTCCGGCCAAAGCCGGTGGCCACCTCGTCAAAGATCAGCAGCACCCCATACTGGTCGCACAGGGCCCGGGCCCGCTGGAGAAAGGACACATCATACATCCGCATCCCTCCGGCCCCCTGGAGGAGAGGCTCCACCAGAAGACAGTTCAGGCGGTCATGGTAGGTCAGAAAGGCCTCCTCCAGCGCCGGAATCTCCGTGGGAATGTGCACCACATGCCGGCTGGGTCCGTAGGCCTGGAGGACAAAGTGGTAATCTGCGTCGTCCCCGGCCTCCATGGTCTTGAAGGTGTCCCCGTGGTAGGCGTGCTCCAGAGCCAGAATCATGGTGCGCTGGGTCTGTCCCCGGTTCATAAAATATTGCAGAGCCATTTTCAGAGCCACCTCCACTGCCACACTGCCGGAGTCGGAAAAGAAGCTGTACGCCAGTTCCCCCGGAAGCCATTGCCCCAGCTTTTCCGCCAGCTGCTGGGCCGGCGCATGGGTCAGGCCACCCAGCATAACATGGGAAAACCGCCCCGCCTGGTCCACCAGCACCTGGTTCAAGGCCGGATGCTTGTAGCCGTGGATCACGCTCCACCAGGAGGAGACGGAGTCAATCATCCTGCGCTCCCGGGTGTACAGATAGACCCCCTCCGCATCGACAATCTCATAGGGTGTCTGCATGGTTTTCATCTGCTGGTAGGGATACCAAATCATCGCGTTTCTCTCCTCTCCTCATCCATACAGTGCTTTCAGTTCCTCCACGGTGCAGTCCAGTGCCGCAGCCCCTTCCGGGACACAGGCCACCACCCGCGCCCCGGACACCAGCTCACACAGGGCCCGGTTGTCCTCGTGCATCGGGTTCCCCGGCTGAAAGCGGTTCAACACGATGCCCTGTAAGGGAATCCCCCGCCGGTGCAGGTAAGCCGCCGTCAGGCCAACCTGGTTGATGGTGCCCAGCCCCGCCTCTGCCACCAGTAGGCAGCCCAGCCCCAGCCCCTGGACCAGATCCGGCAGCCAGATGGGGGGCTCCTCCAGGCGGATGGGACAGAGAATGCCTCCGGACCCTTCCATGGTGACCCAGGAATAGGCCGCGCAGAGCCGTGCAAACCCGGCATAGACCACCTCCGCCTGCACCGGTCTCCCCTCCCACCGGGCGGCCAGATGGGGTGAGACCGCCTGCTCGTAGACATAGGGGCACATCTCCTCCACCGGCTGGGGAATGCCGGAGAGCTCCTTGACCCGCAGTGCGTCCCCGGGATACAAGGTGCCGTCGGGCCCCCGGTCGTTCCCACTCATGGCCGCCTTATAGTAGGCCGCCGTTTCCCCGCTCTGATGCAGCTTTTTCAGGATCAGCCCGGTCACGTAGGTTTTTCCCACATCGGTCCCTGTCCCTGTGACAAACAGTTTCTTCGCCATGGTCTCACTTCACCTCGTATCCCAGTTCTTCCAGCAGGTTTCGGTCCGTCTCCACAGTAATCCCCGCAGTGGTCAGCATGTCCCCAGAGATCACCCCGTTTGCCCCGGATTGAAAACAGCCCCTTCCCCGGTCCGACAACAGCCCCCGGCCTCCGGCCAGGCGGATCACCGCGCCCGGCAGCACCAGACGGTATACCGCCACAATGCGGCGCAGTTCCTCCTGCGATAGCCTCTCCTGCTGGGCCAGCGGCGTCCCGGGTATGCCCTGGAGCAGATTGAGGGGCACGCTGGAAATTCCCAGCTCCCGCAGGGTCAGGGCCATGTCAATCCGGTCCTCCGGGGTCTCCCCCATCCCCACAATCCCCCCGCTGCACACCGTCAGGCCCGCGGCCTGGGCCGCGCGGATGGCGGTCAGCTTGTCCTCAAAGGTGTGGGTGGTGCAGACCTGGGGAAAATAGCACCGGGAGGTCTCCAGGTTGTTGTGTACCCGCTCCACCCCCGCCTCCTTCAGTGCCCGGTATTCCTCTTCCCTCAAAAGGCCAAAGGAAACGCAGAGGGAAATCTCCGTCTCCCGGCGCACCCGCCGGATGGTCCGGCACATCTCCTCCACCTCCCGGCCGGACAGGCGCCTGCCCGCAGTGACAATCCCAAAGCGAGGTACCCCTTGGGCCTGCCACCGCTTGGCCTGGGCCAAAATCTCCTCCTGGTCACACAGCGGGTACACCGCCGCCTCTGTGTGATAGTGGGCAGACTGGGCGCAAAAGCGGCAGTTCTCCGTGCAGCGGCCGCTCTTCCCATTGACAATGGTGCAAAGTGAAAACGCCTGGGCGTGGAACCGCGCCCGCACCGTGTCGGCCATGGTGCACAGTTCCTCCAGCGGCTGCCCATACAAGGTCATGGCCTCTTTCTTGGTCAGCTGCCCCCCGGCAAGGACCTTTCGTCCCAAAGTCTCTGTTACCGTCATGCTTTTCTCTCCTTTGCTATGCCGGGAAGCAGGCGCATGCCCAAAACAGCCCCCACCACACACAGCACCAAATCCCCGGGGACGGCCAGCACAAATCCATACAGAAACAGCGGCCAAAACCCAATGGGGGTGCCCAGCGCCTGACAGATGCCGTAGTAATAGAGCATCCCAAACAGGTAGACAACCCCAAGCCCCACTAAATTGGCTGCCAGCAGCCGCCGGAAGGTCACCGGCCCGCTTCGGGCCATTGTCCCTGTGACAAAGGCGCCTGCGGCAAATCCGATGAGGTAACCAAAGCTGGGCTGAAGCAGGTAGCTCAGCCCGCCTCCCTGGGCAAAGATCGGCAGCCCTGCCAATCCCAGCGCCAGGTAAGCGCAGACCGCCAGCGCCCCGCGCCTTCCCCCCAACAGAATCCCCGCCAGCATGGTAAACAAATACTGCAGGGTAAACGGAACCACCGGAACGGGAATCTTGATCCACGCCCCCGCCGCAATCAGCACCACAAACATGGCGCACAACACCATTGTCCTGGTCTTTTCCCGGTGCAAAACCATCCCTCCCTTGTGTCACTCGCCATTCTCCGGCTCATGGGGACAAGGATACCACAGCCCCCTCCATTCGTCAACTAAATTATTTTATTGGGTGACAATTCTACATCCTCTCTTCCCCTCTTTCCCCGCATTGTCCATAGAATTTTTCAAAGACCACCCCGGCCGCCGGAGCTATGCTCCAGCGGCCGGGGTAGTCTTTCTCACAAATGTTATGAAATTTTCTTCCGAAACAGCCCATGGCGGTTGCAGTACGCCAGGATTTGTCCCGGTCCCAGACGGGGGAAGCGAACCGCCGCCGCCTGCTCCGGATAGGTCTTTTGGAGCAGCACCCGGTCCGTGGTCAGGTAGGCCATGAATGAGAGGAAATGTCCCTTGGACATGGGATGGTCCAAGGTAACGTAATAGTCATCCTCCACCTGCTCCAAGGTGATGGCGTGCTCCCCTTCCGCCTCCTCCGCTTCCGCCGGCGGAAGCGCCACCCCACAGCAGTGAAAACTCCCCTGCCCCAGGGCATAGACCACATTGCCGCAGACAGGACAGACATACCACTGACTGCGCAGCAGATTGCCGGCCCGATTGGCGTTGGTCCGGTACTCCCCGGACAGCAGTTCCGCCACCGAGACCCCCAGGGCCTTGGCCAGGGGCTCCAGCAGAGAGAGGTCCGGCAAGCCCTTTCCCGTTTCCCTTAGTTAAAGATATTGTTTTATCTGAGTGCCAGTTTCTTTTGACACTCAGATTTTTGTATCAATCAATTTTACCGACAAAGCGGTAGTAAATCTCTATTTTCTGTTCACGAAAGCCGTTTTCGTATTTAATTGCTTCATGGACAACGATTTTATCAATCATATTGTTCAGCAGTTCTGCTGTCAGCTCCATAGGCTCGGAATACTGTTTGACAATCTCAATCCACTTCCTTGCGTCTTCCACGGACTGTTTGCTTTCTGCCAACACTGCCTTGAGCTTCTGGATTTTTTCATCCAACTCAATCTGCTCCAGCTGATATTTCTGTGACAGCATATTGAAGTTATATTCCGTGATGCGTTCAGAAACCCTGTCCTCGTACATTTTGGCAAACAGCCTGTCAACCTCTGCCTTGCGCTTCTCCGCCTTAGAAAGCTCTGCTGTGTGTTTCTTCATAACAACAGTTCTTTCCTTGTCACCAGCTTTTAGAATGCTTTCCAAGAGCCTTTCTTCGTCCTCTCGCACAGCTTTCGTCCAATGCTGAACTCGGAGCAGCACATAGGTGTAAAGCGTATCGTAGCGGACATAGTGCATGGAGCATTTACCAGTGCCTTGCCCATAATTACTGCAATGATAGTGGCCATAAGGCGTTTTGTTCTGACGATTCTCGCCGTAGGCAAGTGACCAGCCGCAGTCTGCACATTTCACAAGTCCTGAGAATATCTTAGTAGTGCCGTCTTTCTGTTTTCTTCTGCGGAAAGCAATCTGCTCCTGCACATGATAGAAAACATCTTTGGAAATGATAGGTTCATGTGTATTCTCGATACGAAACCATTCTTCCTTTGGCTTGCGGATTTTCTTTTTGTTCTTGTAAGAAATGTTGGTCTGCTTGTTGTGGATGCTGTTGCCGATATAGGTTTCATCTTTCAGAATTTCCTTTACCTGACCGATTGACCAATCGTACTGTTTTTCCTCTGGGGCATCTGCGTAGATGTGAGCAAATGTTCCGTATCGGGTGTAGTTGAGCCAACCGGATGTGGGAACCTTTTCTTCAATAAGCCTATGGGCAATACTTGCAGCACCGGAACCATGATAAGCAAGTTCAAAGATTTTCTCGACGATCCATTTGGTTTCCTCATCCACCACAATAGCATTTTTGATTTCAGGATGCTTCTTGTAGCCCAAAGGTGCGTAAGTACAGATACGTTGACCGGCAGCGTGCTTTGCACGAAGCGCAGCCTTTACTTTACGGCTGGTGTCCTTGGCAAACCATTCATTGAACAGATTTTTGAAAGGAACGAAATCACTGAGACCTTTTTCGGTATCCTCATTTTCTGTAACAGCGATATAACGGATATTCTTCTCTGGGAACACAAATTCCAGATAGTAGTCCATCATAACGTGTTCACGACCAAAACGGGAAAGGTCTTTTGTGATGATGCAGTTGATCCTTCCCGCATCCACATCGTCCATCATTCGCTGAAATGCTGGTCTGTCAAAATTCGTACCAGACCATCCATCGTCAATATACTCGTCCACCACATGAAATTGGTTGTCACGGGCAAACTGCTGTAAAATGGTTCTCTGGGTTTCAATACTGACACTGTCACCAAAGTTTTCATCGTCACGGCTTAATCTATAATATAGTGCGGTATTGTATGGTTGCTTCATTCTAATCCTCCTTCTTTGAAACAACCCACGCTTACAATACTTCGTGTCTGTATTGTACTATATGCGGGAGCTGTTTTCAATTTTGTCACCTACAAACTTGACATTATTTTTTCTGTGTTTTCACCGCAAAACGGATTACATCTTCGATCACGTCGCCAACGGTCTTTCCGTTGTCTGCGAAATGCTCACTGATGGGAATGATTGTTTTACCAACAATCAGATAATTCACTCCATCCTCTGTGAAATAAACAGAAGTATTTTCAAGTGTAGGCTCCGGTTCTTTCCATTCATCATCAAATCGGTGGTTCCATTCTTCGATGACTTCTGGTTGTGGATTGAAAATAGGATTGAAGCAGCTGCTCCATACATCCAGTTCATAATCGCTGTTTTCATAGTTGATTTCTTCATAAGCAATTTTGTGGTTCATTCATTTCCTCCTTCGTGTGTTGTCTGTTTACTTCTGCCCAATTCGGGTAGAAGTAAAACAAAAAAGCTGCCACACAGAGCATCAAGAAATAAGCACAAGAACACTTGCACTTATCTGATGGTTCTATGTAACAGCCAACGTGAAGAAGGACTCGTCCCTTCACAAATATGTCGGACTTCAAATCGGGTAATCCCGCAAAACTATAAAATCAATCTCGAACCGATATTCAATTTTCTGCGTTTATTCTACTGTATAATTGTAGAAAAAACAAGTATGTCGAGGAGTGCCGAAAAAAACATTTTTCACTTCAGCGCAAGTTGCACAGAAGTTATTTTTTATCATGTTACTTCTGGACAAATTGGCCAGAAGTTGCACTCTCGGAAACGCTCAGAATGAGCGAGCAGCCATCATCGAAAGATGATGTTCGAAGGGGATTGGGGATGTTGCCCCAACAAGCACTTTTTGCAAAAGCACCGAAAGGTGGTTTTGTGAAAATGAGTGAACCTGTACAGGTTTACACTGCTTGCCAATTTGTGAAGGGGCAAAATATGGCTCTAATTTATTTCCAACTTGGGAATAATTCCGCTATGCCACCTGTGTCCAATTCGTCCACAAGCCGAAATGTCCTTTTCCCATATTTGAACTTGTGCCCAACTTGGGTACAAGTGAAATTAAGAGTTCTCACGATCGGACCTGTTCCCAAATCGGGAACAAGTCAAAGAGCAGGAACCGTACCTCTCGCCAATTTGGCGAGAAGTTATTTTTATTTCCGACGAGTTGTCGGGAAGCTATATGGTAACTTTAGACCAACTTGGTCCTAAGAAATATTGTATCGTTGCAGAAAAATGACTTCGTCCCAAATTGAGACGAAGTCATTTCATATAATTTTTATACTATGCTACCCAGTTATAACCGGTCATTGCCTGATCCACAATATGGTCAAATACAAGCGTACTTTTTCTCAAGAAAACTTCTCTGTCATAGCTTTCCGGCAAGAACTTATTTAGGATATAGACAATCTCACCTTTTACTCGCTCCTTTGGCTGCGGATCATTTTGCCATCCGACAATGAACAACTCATTGCGTTTTTCTGTAAGTGTGTTGTAGAGTTCTTTTGCTGCCAACTTCACATGTTTTTCTTCATCGGCAGTAAGTTGCTCTTTTCTAAGAAGGTCAAACAACTCCAATTCAGCCTCCGACAATTCTTCCTTAATATGACGTTCTTCTTCGGTACGAAGTTCTTCCATCAATTTCAGAAGTTTCTCATAAAAATCATCGTTTTGAGAGCCACCAGCGTTGTACTCGTCAATGATGTTTCTAAAACGCTCCGCAAATTTTGTACGGGTTATGTTGCGTCGCAGCATTTTCTGAAGCTTTTCTTCGATGTATTTACGAAGATTTGCAATTTCAAGATTCTTATTCTTCAACCTTTTAAATTGAGATCGGAGTTCATCAATATCCAGTTTGGATAAATCAAGTTCTTTTCCCGCTTCTGTGATGGTATATTTTCTCGCATCAGCGGCAGTAATAACACTCTGATCTAACAATTCGTTGATTCTGGCTTGTGCTGCTTCAATCTTTTCCGGACGGATTTTGCCATCAATGATTCCCTTCAAATAGAGGATGGCATCTTTGTATGCAGGTTCAAAATCCATCTTGAAAATATCCGGTCGTAGGGATTCGTACAGACCATCAACGGTATTTGCCATTACAGCAAACTCATTCTTCACATCATCATTACCAACAATGGTATTTGCGTAATCCTCAAACAGAGACAAATTCTTGAATGTATCTCCATCTTCAACAACCTTATTTAGATCTACGTCATGACTCATGCAGAAAGTTTTGGTCAGGTCGATTGCTTCGTGCAGCTGCCCCAAAAGCTTGTCCACGTCTTTTATTGGCATTAAGCCACCGTCATCAGACGCATAATCAGCCAGAGCACGTTTCAGATACTTGAACACATCCAAATAGTCGATGATTAATCCACATTCCTTGCCGTTATATACACGGTTGGCACGGGCAATGGTCTGCATCAGCGTATGACCTTTCATCGGCTTATCCAAATACAAGGTGGAGACAGACGGTGCATCAAATCCTGTTAGCCACATAGCGCAGACAAAAACCAATTGTAACGGATTGTTCGGGTCTTTGAAGTTATCCTCGATGTCAAAACCATTTTCATCAACCTTGTTCATACGGTCACGATGCGGTTTTATGGACAATCCTTCTGCTGCAAATTTAGCTTCTTCGTCGGCATCTTCACTGACGACAACAGCCATTTCCACTTTGCGCATATAGTCCACAAGATCTTTCAGGCGGAGTTTCTCAGCAGCATCCTTGGTTTTGGTGATCTGCGCATTTAACTTTTTAATTTCTTCTTTCCAGTAGTAGCTTACTTTATCGTACATCTTCACGGCAGTAAACTTGTCTACGGAAATAACCATGCCCTTTCCTCGGAAACCACGGCGAGGGAAATGGTAAACTATGTGCTGAGCAATGGCATCCAGACGATCATCACGCTTGATGACTTCCAGTTCCTTTGCATAGTGATTTTCCAGACGGCGCTGTTCTGCATCCGTCAGGTTTTCTTCTTCCAAAATTTCCGCAAAATCAGAATCAAGGAAATCGTTCTGCAACTCTACTTCAGGTACACGCTTCACATAGTAGAGCGGTACGGTAGCGTTATCCTTGATAGATTCTGCGAAATTGTATTCGCTGACATAATCACCAAACCACGCATTGGTCAGTCGCTTTGCTCCAAGCAGAGGTGTCCCTGTAAATGCCAGGAACTGTGCGTTCGGCAAGCCGGTGCGCATATTCTCTGCCAAATCTTTGTACTGAGTACGGTGAGCCTCGTCAACGATAACAATAATATCGTCACGCTCAGACAAAACAGGATATTTCTTTCCCTTGTCATATCTGAACTTATGAATCAGTGTAAACAGAATAGATTTGTTGGTTTTCAGTTCTTCACGCAACTGCTTGCTGTTGGCAGGCTGTACCTTGTCCTTATCGGTAATAAATTCGGTACGCAAGAAGTTCTTATAAATCTGTGTATCCAGATCTTCACGGTCAGTAACGATAAGGAAGGTAAAATTGCCAGTACATTTATGCTTAATCTTTCGGGCAAGCATAACCATGGAATAGCTCTTACCGCTACCTTGGGTATGCCAGAACACACCCAGCTTACCCTTCAATTCCTCACGACGCAGGAAAGCATTGTAGGCATTGTTCACGCCAAAGAACTGATGATTCTTTGCAATGATCTTTGTTCTGCGGCGATCGTAAAGAATGAAGTTTTCTATGTAATCCAGCAGATTTTTCGGTTCACAAAGACCGGCAATAAGATACTCCAAACTGGTACAGTTCTCTCGGATGGCTTTTCTGTCCGGGTTTTCCTTTTCGTTCTCCACCTTCAGCCATTCAAAGAAAAACTCATACCCTGCGGCAAAGCTTCCCAGACGAGTTTCCATACCATTAGACAGAACGCAAATCTGGTTGTAGTTGAATAGATACGGTATATCCTTCAGATAATTCTTCAGATTGATGTCATAGGCATTCTTCACCGGGATATTGCTGTTTTTCAGTTCAATGAAAACCAGCGGAAATCCATTGATGAAGATAATCAGATCTGGTCTGCGCCAATGCGTTTCTCCTTTGATCCACATCTGAGAAGCAACCGTAAATGTATTGCTCAAAACATCATTATAGGACAGCAGATGGAGGATATTGGAGGTTTTCTTGCCGTTCTTGTTGTATTCTACAGTGATACCATTACGGATCTTCTGATAGTTCTGGTAATTGGTTAACATTAAATCTCCAGAAACAGGAGTGTGGCACAGCTCGTTCACCACCGTGCGAACAGTTTGTTCCGGGATATCCGGATTGATCCTGCACAGGCTCTCCAACATCACATCCGGCAGAACAACTTGTTTCTTATCTTTACGTCCGGTTCCGTCAGGAAGTGTATCCGGCTCTTCTGTCATACAATTCAGAACAGTATAATTATGCCGCTCCTGCAAAGCCTTAATAGCAGCTTGCTCAATCATATCTTCCGTTATGATTTTCGGCATAAAATCACCTCCTAATAATTAATGCTCAACCAAGAATAGTGTTGGCACAACGGTAAAAGAGCCTATCTTTTACAATCCTTTTTGCAGGATCAGGAATCCTTTTAGAATAATCTATTGCTTCCGCTATTGTGTCCTTGATGCTAATTCGACTCTTACGAAGATCAGCAGCGGCTTCTTTTGCAGTTACTGTGCATCTTGAACTTCTAATAAGGGACTCCATAAATCTTTGAAAAGAATCAATATATCCTTCTCTCAATCCCTTATTCACATCAATCGCAACATAGTTAGAGAAATTCAAAGGATCTGTGCCTCCAGGGTTGTTTTGCAGAATCAAAATCTCGGTTTCACCTGAATACTCCCATTTTATACGTCTCTCTAAGTTGTTTTTAAACTCCACAAATGTTTTGTTACTAAAGTACCAGTCACGTCCAATTATGTCAGCCACCTTTTTGTAGTGGGAAGAATCCTTTTTTTGAGGATCATCACTATAGCCAATGGCATAAACGGAACAATACTTTGCTGAATTGTAGTGTATGTATTCGAATTCTTGAATAATGTCAGTCGCATCTTGACTCGTTGGCTTAACAAATAGAAATACAACAATTTCCATGTTCTCAATGCAACGTTCATATTCAACTATTTCTTCATATGTACTTGCTGCAAACATTTTTATCTCCTTTTAGAAAGGTAATTCTCCGTCATCGTCTACATCAAACGGCAATGCTGGTGGATCTTTATAATTGCGGTTCAGAATTTTGGTGGCCGCCTCAAAAAACTGCTCACTATATTGAGAATAGTTACTTAAGACAGCTTGGTAAACCCGTAATGCTTTTTCAAGGCTCTGCATAGGGATTTCTGTATCACAATCATTCACTCTGCCATCAAAATCTAGTAGTTTTGAAGCCGGGATAGACTTTTCAAAAATATGATTGGCAATATTACTACGAAGTCCTGCAAAAAATGTCTTAATATACTCTTTATCAAAAGGAACAGATGTTGTAAAGGTTTGTGACCATTGAGGATCACCGAAATAATTCTCCCAGTCTACTCCTCGCAGACCTTCAATCGCTTCTTCGATGTCTTCCCTGAAAGCATCCAGATTAGGCAACTCTTCAGGCTTTTCCTCGGGAGTGAACTCTGGTATTGTCGTTTCTGGTTGCTTTAGCAGCTCCTTATAATAGCTGTTTGGGTGGATTTCAATTGTCTTAGCTGTTACCTCGTGAAATTCTTTTTGCAGATGCTCTGTGTTGTTTCTGAAAGCGCTTTTGTCGTCTGTAACGAATATGACCTCATCTTCGCCGTTGTCTTTAAAGTAGTCAAGCATAGATAGCCACAATAGGCAATCCTTAAAGCCTTTATCACTGGCATCTTTGGCTGCCGAAAATGGTGGAAGTCTTCTGTTGGCACGATCAATGATAGTAGCAAGCGTCTCTCCATCTTTTGTAAAAGGAATGATATGATCTCCAAAATAGTTCTCATATTTTGTCTGTATTCCTTTTTGATAGAACTCACTTTCTTCTTCATAAGTCTTTTTGAAGCTGATTGTCGCAAAATGAATAAACTTTAATTTGCACTTTTCTGCATCATCAAATTGTCCTTTTAGATCACGACAATTTTGTGCAATTCGCTCATCAATCGAAACCTGAGTGATGTAAATGGAGAACTTTTCCTTCAATTTATCAAGTGCATCATTCAGGTTTTGATTCTGAATAATAAAATTAGTATCAAAAACAAAAGCTTTCTTTTCAGCCATTACTAGCCCTCCCTACATCGTAAAAAGTGAATCTATTTAATCTTTTCCCACTTTTCAATCAGGTAGTTCACGAATGCAGAGCAGGAGATCAGCATATATTTTGCATCCTCACTGCTTGCGCTTGTGAAATCAATACTGCCATGACGGATGCCACCCTCATCGGATGTGTACCCGTATAGGCTGCTCATAGCGCTCTGAAGCGCCTTATGTAGTTTAACGCCCTTGCTTTCCAACTTCTTTAATGCTTCACCCAGAGTAGCCTTCGGATTCTCGGTTATAATGCAACACATTGCCTCGACTGCACTAATAGAATCTTTAATTGTGTTTTCGTAGTCTGGTGCTTTTCTGTTGGAAAATGAGTCTACCGCTTTTCTAATATGAGCCCTTGCAGAATCATATGGGATATTGACAGCTTCTTCGAGGGATTTTAATTCATGTTCTGACACAATAGGTACAACCAATTTGTCCATAATCCTATAGCCAGAAACTTCTTCTTCAAGAATCCTATTAAAAACTGTTCTCATTTTTTCTACAGTCTCTTGTTCAGAATTCATGAAATACCTTTCGATAAAATCAAAAATCACATACCATTCCTTGGCTTCCATGACGTATTTTTGCAATGCTTCAGCATTACGCTTTTTTATCAATTCATTTTTGGGGAATTCATAAGGGACACCCATCTCAATCATCATATCTTCGATGCCGGTAGTATAATTCGTCCAATCAATCGTATCATATGAATCAAATTCTTGCTTATAAAAGGCTGCAAGAATTCTTCTTTTCAGTGTGTCACTTGCTGTTTCTAATTGCAAAACAGAGCTTTTATATCCATATCTTTGAGAAAATGTGCTCATACTTACACCTCCAGTTTGTCGCTCATCAAGCGTGGCAACAACAGATCCCTCTGATCCATTAAGTTACTATTTGTTGCCTTTAGCAGTTTGATTTGCTTGTAAATAGGTGCTACTCGTTCGCAATACAATTCCATAAGACTCTTTTCAGGTATTATTACAGGAATTTTATTGATATTTTTAGGATAAACATGAGGCTGCGCAGCACCACATTGCAAATTGCTAATAACCGGCTGTAAAAACATCAGTGTATTATAGACAAACCATAGTTTATTTTTATCTTGATAATATGAGCAGTCAGCTGCCCATATATCATCAAGATGGTACAACAAATATCCTGCGTTAGCTCCAGATGCGCTAATGGTCAGGCTTTCTCCATGAACATTTGATTTATTATGATAACCAGAAGGAGTTATTCCTGCTGAAATGACTGGAATTTTCCCATCGACCATTTGTGCCGCAGTAATATTTTTTCCTCGCTTAAATTGCCCTAACTCACTTAGCTTGCCCAATCTCCACTTTTCAGGAAACATTAATGTTGTGGCATCTCCATATGTCCATCCTCTCATTTTTGTTTTAGAAAATGTGACTTTCTCATATCCTGGAAAGCGAAAAAGCACAAACCACTCTCGATATAGTTCTTGGGCAACACCTTCAAGCTGTATAATTCGTTTGTTATTGTTTTGAATTAGCTCATCATATTTTGACAAGATTCCAGATATTTTTCTCTGTTTTTCTATCAAAGGGAATTCCCACTTGATATTCTTAATATCTGAAGGACTAACGTTAACCTGATTCGCTCCGCCATAGGCTCTATTAGCAATATCGTATTTTATTGCTTTTGTAGACAACAAATAATACAAGTAATTTTTATCTGTATTATCAAATGGAATAACTTTACCAGCTCGCTGATTGAGTAAATATTTTTTCTCAGTCAAGCTACGACAACTTCTTCCCACCATAGAATTAGGTTGATTTATATGGCTTCCCGTTAATGATACTAATATATCACCGTTAGATATGTGATATTTAGGATCTAACTTATCCAAAAAGAATTCGTCCACATATTGCAACTCATCGCAGTCAATGTCACTACCATTACTTATGTTGCCAATTTTAATTACCGGGATGCCTTCTTCTTTCCAGTCTGAAGAAGAAAAGGCATATCCCGATATTACATCACAGTGTAATTTCAGTTTTTCTCTCATTTCTTCTCAAACAACTCCTGTAAATTCTGTGTTATGCTCTTTTCTAAATTGTGAGCGTCTGCATTTAATTCAGAAAGTGCTGTATAATATGACATCATTCTTTTCTGGAAATCCTCTTGCGATAAACCGTCGTCCTCAATCACAACGCCAACATAACGCCCTGGGTTTAGAGAATAATCCTGATCTCTAATTCCGTCTTCGTCTTCAATGTTTGCTATCTTACACAGACCAACAACGTCTCTGTATTTCCCTTCTGGGAAGCGTTCTGTCAGCCAGTCAATATTGGATTGCCAGTAGCTCTTAGGCATAATATCTTCATCATCAGAGAGTTCCGGTGCATCTGCCAATTTGGCACGATAATCGGCCAGTAGGGCTTCGAATTCCTCCGTCTTGCCCTCATACAGTCTGGTGATAATACCAAGGTTCCGAATCTGCTCATCGGAGAATTTACGGTGCGCACGGTCAATTTGTGTAAAAATATTTCTGGCATCAATAAACAGAATTTCATCCTTCTTTACTTTCGCCTTATCAAAGAACCACAGGGTAGCAGGCAGCGTAACAGAGGTAAACATATTGGACGGCAGTGTTACCATCTGGCTGATAATGCCGCTTTCTATCAGTTTTACACGAATATCCTTTTCACTGTTACCTGCATCAGATGCAGAGTTTGCCATAACCAGAGCAGCACGACCAGTATCATTCAGCGCAGTTGCAAACTGATTGATCCAAAGGTAGTTGCCGTTAGGAACGGTTTCCTTGGCATCTTTCTTTTTGCTTTTTGTTTTGTTCTGAGGAACACCGTAGGTATTAAAACGAGGCTGATCCTTAACCTGATCCAGTTCTACGCCATCCACATTGAAAGGCGGATTTGCCATAACATAATCAAAATTACCGAAGCTATCATAAGGATCACGGTAATAGGAGTTTGCATGGGTAATGGTGCCACGAACATTGTTAAGGACAAGGTTCATCTTTGCCAGGCGAACGGTTGCGCCCGTCTTTTCCACGCCATAAGCACGCAGATTCATCTGTTTGCCCTGAGCCTTGTGCTTTTCAATATAATGGGCGGTCTGAACAAACATACCACCACTACCGCAAGCTGGGTCGAGAATCCTACCCTCAGTAGGCGCAAGGACTTCAACCATGTAACGGACAACAGATGCAGGGGTGAAGAATTCACCGCCGCCCTGACCTTCCGCCAATGCAAATTCACCCAGGAAGTATTCATAAATCTCACCGAAGATGTCAAGTTCTACATCCGCAGGAATATCCTTAAAGTTCTTCAATAGCTTTGCCAATACGAGCGGATCATCTTCGCTGTTAACGCTGTAATAAATGTCCTTCGGAAGAGTATCTTCCAATTCAGCGGTGTATTTCTCAACCGCTTCCATAGCTTCCTTCACCTTCTTGGCAAGATCTTCGCTTTCAGGCAAATTCAGCAGCCAATCATATCGAGCTTCTTCAGGCAGATAGAAACCGCATTTTTCGATAGCGATTTCATGGATAGGGCGTTCCATACGAGTACCCTTGATAGAATCAAACTCTGCCTTGATCTCAGGTTCGAACTTGCTATATTTTACATCTGCAAATCGCAGGAAAATCAAACCGAGAATAGGTTCGGCGTATTCGGTGGACTTCAAACCAGAATTAGCACGTAGCTGATCGGCGGTTATCCACAATGTATCCTTTAAGTTTTTCAACTGTTTATTAGTCATTTGTATTCTCCTCCGGCACATATTGCATTAAATCACCGTAATCGCAGTTCAACACGTCACAAATCCTGCCAAGGATTGCAAGATTGACCGGTTCATCTCTGCGAAGCTTTGTCATTGTATTGGGAGCAATATCTGCCGCTTTTCGTAAATCTGCTTTACTCATCTTCTTATCGACAAGCAGTTTCCACATTCGGTTATATGAAATAGCCATGCGTCTACCTCCTGTTTCTGCTTTCACGCTTACTGTATATAATAATAGCAAATCTTATCGCAATTTTCAAGATACATTCGCAACTATATGCGAGATCAACCTTGCTTTTGTGATTATCAATAAATGGTCATTTACCGTCGGTAAATAGCAGTAAAAGAGTCATTTCCCGTTACTTTCCTTCTGGAACGGAAAGGAAAGAATCAGTATCACTATAATCAGTATTATTAATATCAGTATTATTAATATCAGTATTATTACATTGTGATTTTCACAGTTCTTGAATTGTGAAAATCACAATTCTTGAATTGTCAAAAACACAATTCAAGAGTTGTGAATCCACATAGAAAAAGGCTGACCATGTAGGCCAGCCTTCATTGCAATTCATGGGTTTAGTTGTAACTCAGTTCAGGAGCATCCACTGCTATTTGCGTACTGATTGGAACAGAGGACAGGGGAGCTGCATTTTGCGCTCAAACTCTTCGGAGAATTGATGCTGACATTGTTCCGTTTTCGGTAAACTCTCATTCATGGCAAGAGCAAATTCCTCAGCCGCCTGTTTCAATAATTCTTCGGACGACATATCAAAACCTCCCTCATATTCGTTTAACTATAATAACGTTTGAAAACACCGATTTTTGACAGTCAGAAAACATTTTTTGCATTTTGATAGATACAAAATGCCACCCGAAGGATCGCTCCTATGGGTGGCATCAAATCGTCTATGTTCTTTATTCTTCCATGATTTCCAACATCATTCTGGCACCCAGCTTAAAGCTGTTCTGGAAGATCAAGCAGTCCGTAATGGTTTGATGCTCTCGGACACAATCCGTGTATTTCTCGAACAATGTTTTCTGTTCGTCCGTCATAGCTACTCGGAGTTTTTCTTCATTCCGGCAAATCAGTTCATTTAATTTCTTATACTCTTTACAGGAAGAAGTATCGTAGTCGGTAGGCTCAATATTGCCGTACCAAAATTCTTCAAGAATTTTCATACGATGTCCTCCTCATAGACCAGTTCCCGGAGGACGCTTTCTTCCGCCTGTGCTTTCAAACTATTCATATGTGCTACCCATACAAGCTGCTGTGTTGCCTTGTCTGGTGCAGGATTATTCGCCAACAACTCCTCCATCAGCAACTCCATTCGCTTCTCACAGGTCTGTTGTACTTCCCACAGATGCAGAAACAGCGTTTCGTTCAAGATCATATCGTTGAAAAGTATCGGTTTATTCTGTTCAAGGAATATTCTACGCATCCTGCCATATTTTCCAAGGGCCTGTGTACTTGTATATGCCAACTTGATGTCAGGGATATAGTAATCACCGCATTGGGTATAAGTGAAGTTCTGAGCCATAATGATACCTCCAATAAATCTTTGATTTTCATATTGGAAGTAATGTAAGCGTGAGTTTTTGGTAGTTTCTTTAACTTCGGGAAACTCCCGTCTCCCACTTGGAAACCGCTTTGTCACTGACCAGAATCTGTTCCGCCAGCTGTTTTTGGGTCAGCCCCTTCCTCTCCCGCAGGGCCTTGATGGCAGGCCCTGTTACATAATGCGCCATGGTTTCTTCTTCCTCCTCCTTGGTGTTTCTGGGCCCATGATACCCCAACCCCGGCCCCATGGCAACCTACGGACCGTAGAGTGCTTCCCCAGAACCCCCACAGCAAAGCCCGGCAGGTCAATCCCTGCCGGGCTTTGCTTCACTGGTCCGCCGGCCCCAGGAGCAGGGGCTGTAGCTGTTCTCCCCGGAGGGCGGCGGTCACCGTTTCGGTCACCTTGGTCATATCCGCCACCAGAGAAGTGGGCTTTCCCACCGGGTCATCCTGGCGGAAGGGGACAAAATAGTAATGCTTCCGGCACAGGAGTTCCCCGATGTTTCGGGCCGCCCCGCCCAGCCCGTCGTTGGTGGACACCGCCACCACCACAGGCCGGCCGTTCCGCAGGTGCGCCTTGGCCGCCATGGTCACTGAGGTATCGGCAATGCCGTTGGCCAATTTGGCCAGGGTATTGCCTGTGCAGGGGGCGATGACCAGCACATCCAGCAGCTGTTTGGGCCCGATGGGCTCCGCCTCCCGCACTGACTCCACCGCGCCATGGCCGCAGATTTCCTCCGCCGCCTGTCGGAAGTCCGCCGCCCGGCCAAACCGGGTGTCTGTGGCCCCCGTGGTTTCCGACAGGATCGGGACCATATTGGGGTATTCCCTTGCGGTCTCCTCCATGGCCCGGATGGCCTTCTCTAAGGTACAAAATGATCCGGTGAGGGCAAATCCCACCCGTGCATCCCCCATGGTTCTCACGCCTCCAATTCCCAAAGAATGTGATAAACAGAATCCCGGATGGCCGCTGCCGCAGTGACAGGGGCCGTCCGTCCGGGCAGCCCCGGCGCCTGAAGGACCCGCAGGCCCAGTTCCTTGGCCGCTGCCCGGTCCACGCCCCCCGGCGCCGATGCCAGGTCCAGCAGAAAGGCCCCTGGGTTCACCCACTGCAGCCGCCGGCGGTCCAGCACCTGGGCTGGGATGGTGTTGACAATCAGGTCAAACCCGCCCAGCTCACAGGAGAGGGTTTCCAGCCGGCCTGTCTCGTGGCCGTAGGCTGCCGCCCAGGCCAGGTCCTCATACCCCTGCGCGGACACCGTCACCTTGGCCCCCAGGGCTCCCATCCGATGGGCAGTCAACTTTCCCACCCGCCCAAATCCCAGGATGAGAACCCGGGCGCTGTGCAGGGTAAAGGGGAGTTCCTCCATGGCCACCTGGACCGCGCCCTCTGCCGTGGGCACCGCGTTGGCCACCATACACTCCTCCCGGGCATAGTAATCAAAGACCCGCAGGCCCCGCTGCTCCCCCGCCGCTCTCACCGCCGGGGACACCAGACCCCCGCAGAGGATCTGTCCCGCCTCCATGTAATCCAGCACCTGGGACAGGGTGACCTCTTCCTCGCTAAGCGGGGTGTGTAAAATCTCCTCCCGCTGGGTTACCGGCAGGGGGAGGATCACGCAGTGAGCCAGCGCCAGCCCAGGACCCAGCGGCTCCGGCGCCAGGCCCTCGCCTTCCAGCGCGGCAATATGAACGGTGTGTCCATCTTCCCGGAGCAATCTTGCCAACGCCCGCTGGCGCAGGTCTCCGCCCACCACCCAAATATTACGTTCTCGGTCCATCCAATCCATGAAACCGCCTCCTTCCCTCCGGTTCATCCTATGCCGGCGGGAGAAAAAGGTGTCGCCGCTTGTTTTCTCTCCCCAGAGGAAGTATCATAAGAGAGACTACCTGTCCAGAAAGGATGGTGCCTCTCCATGAAACGAATTCTTTTGGTGGAGGATGAGCAGGCCCTTGCCAGGCATCTCACCCGCCTGCTTCAGGCGGAGGGCTTCACCGTGGTCCATGCCGCCACCCAGCGTGCCGCCGTAGCCTGTCTGGAGGAGACCCCCCTGGACCTGGCCCTGGTGGATATCTCCCTGCCCGATGGAAACGGCTTTGCCGTCTGCACCGCGATCAAGCAGGCCCAGGCGATCCCCGTGCTCTTCCTCACCGCCTCGGCAGACGAGGACAGCGTCGTCACTGGGCTGTGCCTGGGGGGCGATGACTATATCACCAAGCCCTTCCGCCCACAGGAGCTCCTGGCGCGGATCACCGCCGCCCTGCGGAAATCCGGCCGCGCCCCCTCGGTCTTTTCCCTCCATGGCCTGACGGTGGACACCGCCAGCGGCATGGTGCAAAAGCAGGGGCAGGAGGTGTTTCTCTCCCCTCTGGAGTACCGCCTACTGCTGATCTTCCTCAATAACCCCAACATGATTCTCACCCGGGACCGGCTGCTGGACGAGCTGTGGGACGCGGCGGGGGAATTTGTGAACAACAACACCCTGACCGTTTACATCAAACGGCTGCGGGAGAAGATTGAGCCAGAGCCCAGCGCCCCGCAGATCATTTTGACCGTCCGCGGCACAGGCTACCGGCTGGGAGGCGGACATGGTTCGAAATAAGGAACTGCGGCAGCTGGCCCTCGCCTGTGCTGTCATCGCCGCGCTCTCCGCCGTCGGAGGCTTTGCCCTCCACCCGGCGGCCGGTTTCCTGTCTCTGGTCTCTTCCGCTGCTCTGGGCGGCGTGTTTTTGGGGTTTACCCGGGCCCGCTACCGCCGGATTGCCCAGTTGGCGGAGGAGGTAGACCGTGTTCTCCACAACGCCGACACCCTGTCCATTCAGGACGCCGAGGAGGGGGAGCTCTCCATCCTGCACAGCGAGCTCACCAAGATGACCCTTCGTCTCCGGGAACAAAACGCCGCCCTGCGCCGGGAGAAACGGCACCTGGCGGATGCCCTGGCGGACATCGCCCACCAGCTTCGCACCCCCCTCACCGCCGCCAATCTGACCCTCTCCCTGCTCAAAACCACCAAGGAGCCCCAGGAACGCCGCACCCTGCTGCGGGAAACCCAGGTCCTGTTCCGCCAGATGGACTGGCTGCTCAATACGCTTCTCAAGCAGTCCCGGCTGGACGCGGACATGGTGGTCTTTCAGCGGGCCCCCGTGGCCGTGGACGACTTGGTCCGCGCCGCCCTGCGCCCCTTCCTCCTCTCCTTTGAGCTGCACAGCATCACCCTGGAAACCGACCTTTCACCAGGGGCCACCTGGATGGGAGACAGGCACTGGCTCACAGAGGCCCTGCAAAACCTCCTGAAAAACGCCCTGGACTCCATGCAGGACCACGGCTGCCTCCAGATCCGCTGCGAGGACACCCTCCTGTTCACCCAGCTCACCCTCCACGACAGCGGCCCCGGCTTTGCCCCGGCGGACCTGCCCCATTTGTTTCACCGCTTTTACCGGGGCACGGGTACAGGCAACACCACAGGGTACGGCATTGGCCTGTCCCTCTGCAAAACCATCATCACCCAGCAGGGCGGGCAGATCACCGCGGACAACCACCCCCAGGGCGGCGCGGTTTTTACCATTCGGTTCCCTAAGTGACGGATCTCTCACCAAACTGTCACAGGATTGTCAGGCAACCGCGCTATGATAGGGACAGATTCCAGCAAAGGAGGTCCACAGTATGGAATTTCTGGAAGTCCAAAATCTGTGCAAAACTTACGGCAAAGGGGACAATCAAGTGACCGCCCTGGACCACGTCTCTCTGACCATTGCGAAGGGGGAATTTACCGCCATCATCGGCTCCTCCGGCTCCGGCAAATCCACGCTGCTTCACATCATTGCCGGGGTAGACATCCCGACCAGCGGGACGGTTTTCCTCAACGGGCAGGACGTGTACGCCCAAAACAGACAGCAGCTGGCCATTTTCCGCCGGCGGCAGGTGGGAATGATCTACCAGTTTCACAACCTCATCCCCACCCTGAACGTGGTGGAGAACATCACCCTGCCCATCCTGATGGATCACAGGAAGGTCAACCAGGAACGGCTGGAGGAGCTGCTGACCCTCCTGGGCCTCCAGGACCGCAGAGGCCACCTGCCCAACCAGCTCTCCGGCGGGCAGCAGCAGCGGGTGGCCATCGGCCGGGCGCTGATGAATTCTCCCGCTGTCATGCTGGCGGATGAGCCCACCGGCAGCCTGGACAGCCAGAACAGCCAGGAAATCCTTCGCCTGCTGAAGGAGAGCCACCGCAAATACCACCAGACGCTGCTGCTGGTCACCCACGACGCCTCCATCGCCCTCCAGGCTGACCGCATCCTCACCATCGCCGACGGCCGGGTGGTCCGGGATGAAAGGCGGGTGGTCCGCCCATGAACGTCTTTCACCACGTGGCCCTGCAAAGCCTGAAACGAAGCCCCGCCCGCACCCTGGTCACCATCGTGGGCATTGCCCTGGCCGCCGCCCTGATGACCGTTGTGGCCGCCTTCGGGACCTCTCTGCTCCACTTCCTGGTCATCAGTGCCGAGAATAAGTACGGGGATTGGCACGTCTCCTTCGATGCCGTGGACACCGCCTTTGTCCAGGCCCAAGCCCAGGACCCTCAGGTTGCCCACACCGCCGTGCTGGAAAACCTGGGGTATGCCACCCTGGAGGGGGTCCAAAGCCCCGAAAAGCCGTATCTCTTTCTCGCCGGTTTGCCGGCCGCTTCCTGGGATACGCTCCCGATCCGCCTGCTCTCCGGCAGGCTGCCGGAGAACGACGGAGAGGTGCTGGTACCCTCCCATCTGGCCGTCAAAGGGGGTGTCTCCCTTTCCGTGGGGGATACCCTGACCCTTTCTGTGGGCAGCCGGCAGGCCGGGGGCATCTCCCTCAGCCAGGCCGATCCCTACCGCCCGGGAGAGGAAACCCTGGTCTCCACCACAGAGAAAACCTACACTGTGGTGGGGACCTGCGAACGGCCCACCCTGGAACCCCACGACGCCCCGGGATACACCCTGCTCACAACAGCGGCCCCCCCAGGGCAAGCTACCTCCCTCCGTCTGTTCGTCACCCTGTATCACCCCCGCCAGGCGCAGGACTACGCCGCCCACACCGGGTACAGCGGCCAGGCTTTGTACAATGAGCCCGTGCTGCGCTTTCTGGGGGCATCGGAGAGCCCTGTATTTCAAACCCTCTTGGTCTCTGTCTGCGGCAGCCTGCTGGCCATTGTCATGGTGGGGGCGTTTTTCCTGATCTATAACTCCTTTCAGATCTCCCTCAGCAAGCGCATGCAGCAGTTTGGGCTGCTGGCCTCCGTAGGGGCCACAGAGAAGCAGCTGCGAAGCTCGGTCCGCTTTGAGGGGCTCTGCTTGAGTGCCGTGGGCATTCCCCTGGGCATCCTGGCCGGGATCGGCGGCACAGGGCTTCTGCTTCCCGTAGTCTCCCAAAAATTCAGTGCGATTCTGCACAGCTCGGCCCCCCTCACCCTTTCCCTCTCCCTTCCCGCCCTGGCCGCAGCCGCGGCAATCTGTCTGGCAACCGTTCTCTTTTCCGCCGCGCTTCCCGCCAGGAAGGCCCTGTCCAAGCCCATTATGGTATGGCTTCGGCAGACGGAGGAGATCAAGGAGGACGCCAAGGCGCTGAACGCCGCCCCCCTGCTCCAGCGCCTGTATGGCCTGGAGGGCATGCTGGCCCACAAGAACTTCCGGCGGAACCGAAAACGCTACCGCAGCGTTGTCCTCTCACTGACCTTGAGCATCGTCCTGTTTGTCGCAGGCACAACCTTCAGCACCACCCTCAAACGCCTGGCGGACCAATACACGGTGGATTTTGACTATGACCTCTGCCTGTCCACCCAGGCCATCCCAGAGGACGGCCTACATACCCTCTATCCCCGTCTGTCTGCTGCCGCCGGTGTAACCGAGAGCTCCTATCAAGCCGTGTCCACCTTCTCCTGTCCTGTGGCGGGCAGAGACCTCTCTGCCGCCTACCGGGCGGCTACCGGCACAGCCCAGGAGGAGACCCTTCCCCTGACGCTGGAGGTACAGTTCATTGAGGACAGCCTCTACCATGCCTTTCTGGCGCAGCTGACGCCTGCCCAGGCAGAGCAGATGACCCAGCAGGACAGTATGCTTGTGGTTGCCAAGGGGAAATTCCAGTCCACGGGAACCATCGACCTTTTTTCCGCCTCCACCCTGCCCCTCTCCCTCTCCACAGCGTCGGGCAGCCGGACCATCCAGGCTGTCTTTGTGGACACCTATCCAGAGGACCCCCTCCCGACACAGACCGCGCAGTCTGCCCCTTATGTGCTGTTGGCGGTGGCACCCTATCAGCAAAAGGCGCAGTTTGATCTGCTGGACGCACCCACCAGCCTGGGCCTCACCTTCCGCTCTGCCACCCCCGCCCAGACCGTGTCGGAACTGGAGGCCATCCTGCAGGAGGCGGGCTTTGCCGGCCAGTATACCATGTACAACCTGTATGAGGCGGCGGCCCAGTTCCAGGACGCCACCTTCGTGGTGGACGTGTTCACCTATGTCTTTGTTCTGCTCCTCTTCCTGATCGCCGCAGCCAATGTGTTCAACACCATTTCCACCAATATTAAGCTGCGGCGGCGGGAGCTGGCCATGCTCCGCTCGGTGGGCATGGCGGAGGGAGAATTCCACCGCATGCTGCGGTTTGAGTGCCTCTTCTACGGGGGACGGACCCTGCTGTTCGGTCTCCCGCTGGCCACACTCTTCGCCTGGCTCATCCAACGGGGTCTGGCATCCAGCGAGCAGTTGGAGCACTTCCCCTTTCTCTTCCCCTGGGCCAGTCTCCTCCTCAGCGCAGTCGGCGTGTTTGCCCTGGTTTTCCTTACCACGTGGTATGCCGCCCGCCAGCTCAAACAGGAGAACATCCTGGATGCCCTCCGAGACGAGATGACCTGACCAGGCCCCTTTTCCCGCTGAAAAGGCCCCCGGGAGGCGTCTTCAAAAGAAGACGCCTCCCGGGGGCCTTGCTTTGTGGTCGTTTTTTCCAGGACCCATTTCCCGCTTATACCGTCGGGTCCTCATTGGGGGCAAAGCCCCCCTCCGGAATGACGAAGATATCCGAGGCGCCCTCCTCCTCCGGGTCAAACAGAGGGAACCCGCCCTGGACCAGGAAGGTTCGAATGGCCTCCTCCGCCTCCGTATAGTCCAAACCGGGGTCGGAAAAAGAGTTCACAAAGGTCTCCAGATGGGCCAGCAGGCGGTCTGCCCGGCCGCTGTACTCCTGGTCGATGCCAAACTCTTTGTTCATGCTGGCCCGGAATTGCCTGGCGCTCTCCGTGTCGTAGACCGGCGTCAGGAAGAGGTTAAACATCCCCAAACTCTCATAGTCATAGAAACCATTGTACTTGGCCAGGTCCGCCGGCTCTCGGACCTCCGGGCACAGGAAAGCCGTCTCCGGCAGTTGGCCGCCGTTGGCCTCCCGCAGGGCCGCCTCCTCCGCCGCCGGGTAACAGTCCATGCAGCAGGCTTTCTCCAGCCATTCCTTCACCATGGCCACTGCATCCTCCACACGGCGATAGCTGGTGAAGCGGGTGACATTCCGCTCCTCCCCGCTGGTGGCATACATCAGCAAAAAAAAATGATCTCCCATCGTTGCTTCTCCTTTGCGTTATGGTTCCTCCAGGGTACAGCCCAACAGCCGGACTTCCGGCTCTAAGCGCACGCCGGTCTGCTGAAACACCCGGTCCCGGACCAGACGGATCAGCGTCAAAATATCCTGACAGGTGGCCTGGCCGGTGTTAATCACAAAACCCGCGTGCTTTTCCGACACCTGGGCGCCGCCCACCGTTGTCCCTTTCAGACCGCACTGCTCAATTAAACCCCCGGCAAAATGCCCGGCCGGGCGCTTAAAGGTGCTTCCCGCGCTGGGATACTCCAGGGGCTGCTTGGCCCGGCGGCGGCGGGACAGGTCGGCCATTTTCTCCCGGATGGCCGCAGGGTCTCCCGGCGCCAGCGTCAGGTGCGCCCCGGTAATCAGCCAGGGCCGCCGGAGAAAAATGCTGCTGCGGTAACCCAGTGCCAACGCCTCCCTGGACAGGCGGCGGGGCATACCCTCCTCGTCCAGGCAGTCCACCCAATCAACGACTTGGGACATCTCCCCCTCGTAGGCACCGGCGTTCATAAAGACACCGCCGCCCATGGTCCCGGGAATCCCATGGGCAAACTCCAGCCCCGTCAGGCCGTGATGGGCGGCAAACACCGCCGCCTGGGCCAGGGTAACCCCGCTGCCCACATAGATCGCGGTCCCCTCCGCCCGCTCCAGCCGGTTGAGGCCCCCCGCCAGTTTGATGAGAAAGCGGTCCACCCCCTCATCCGCCACCAAAAGGTTGGAGCCCTTCCCCAGAAAGAAGGGGGTGACCCCAGCCTGGAACGCCATACGCAGGAGCTGTCCCAGGTCGGCCTCGCGCCGGGGCAGGGCCATCAGCGACGCGGGACCGCCCACCCGAAAGGTGGTATGCAGCCGCATCGGCTCTTGTTCCCGCAGCTCCAGGTCCGGCAGCTGTGCTTTGAGTTTGGATTGGAGTACCTTTAGTTCCTCCATGAGACCCCTCCCTCTTTTCTTCCATTCTTTATGGGTATTATAGCAGATTCCCCCCGGAAATAGTAGTCCATTTGAAAAATTCTCCCCACCTGCCTTCCCCGACAAAAAACGGCCGCGGAGTTTCCGCGACCGTTTTCGCAAGAGAGGGAAATTCCCTCCGTTATACTTCTTCCAGGGACATGGAGACGATCTCGTCTTCCTCCATGGCGGCCGCCAGGGAGGCTGCCTCGTCCTCGGGCAGCTCGACCGCTCCGTCCTCTCGTGTGTCCTGCACCGCGGCAGCCACGGCGGCATAACCGGTCCGGGGCGCCTCCTCCTCCCGGGGATTCACCTGGCGGTACATCGACAGACCGGAACCGGCTGGGATGAGCTTGCCGATGATGACGTTCTCCTTCAGGCCGATGAGATGGTCCACCTTCCCCTTGATGGCGGCCTCGGTGAGGACCTTGGTGGTCTCCTGGAAGGAGGCCGCGGATAGGAAGGAATCGGTGGCCAGAGAGGCCTTGGTAATGCCCATCAGGAGGGTGGTAGCCGTGGGAAGGACCAGCTCACTGCCGTCCTCATGGGTCTCGCCCGCATCCATCCGGGCCTGGACCTCTGCCTTGGCGTCCAGATACTCCATGAGCTCCACAGTGGCGCCGGAGAGGAGCTGGGAGTCTCCCGGCTCTTCCACCCGGACCTTCCGCATCATCTGGCGAACGATAATCTCAATGTGCTTGTCGTTGATGTCAACGCCCTGCTGGCGGTAAGGCTTCTGGACTTCCTGAATCAGGTAGTCGTGGACCGCAGAGACCCCGCGAATCCGCAGGACCTCATGGGGAGACAGCGCACCCTCGGTGAGCTGATCCCCCTTCTGGACCCAGTCGCCGTCCTTGCAGCGGATGCCGGCGCTGTACGGCAGGGCATAGCTGACCACCTCGCCGTCGTCGGCGGTGATGGTGACGTTGCAAATGGTGATGCGTTTGCTCTCCTCCAAGGTGACCCGGCCGCTGATCTCCGCCAGCTGGGCCATCTTTTTGGGCTTGCGGGCCTCGAAAAGCTCCTCAACACGGGGCAGACCTTGGGTGATGTCGCCCCCGGCCACGCCGCCGGTGTGGAAGGTCCGCATGGTCAGCTGGGTGCCCGGCTCCCCGATGGACTGAGCCGCGATGATTCCAACGGCCTCGCCCTCGCCCACAGGCTCGCCAATGGCCAGGTTCACGCCGTAGCACCGGGAGCACACGCCGTTCCGGGCCCGGCAGGTGAGGACCGAGCGAATCTCCAGGCTCTCAATGCCCCGCGCCTCCAGGAGGCTGGCGTCCTCGCCGGTGAGCATGTGATCCTTGGAGAACAGGAGCTCTCCAGTCTGGGGGTCCACCACATCATGCACGGGGTAGCGGCCTTTCAGGCGCTCGGCAAAGGTCTCAATGACCTGCCCGTTCTCGCTGATCTCCCGGACCGTGATGCCCTCGGTGGTGCCGCAGTCGTGCTCCCGGATGATGACCTCCTGGGACACGTCCACCAGACGGCGGGTCAGGTAGCCCGAGTCCGCCGTCCGCAGGGCGGTATCCGCCAAGCCCTTCCGGGCGCCTCTGGAGGAGATAAAGTACTCCAGCACCGACAGGCCTTCCCGGAAGTTGGCCTTGATGGGGATCTCAATGGTCCGGCCGGAGGTATCCGCCATCAGGCCGCGCATGCCGGCCAGCTGACGGATCTGCGCCATGGAGCCACGGGCGCCGGAGTCCGCCATCATAAAGATGGGGTTGTACCGGTCCAGTCCCGCCTGCAGGGCCTCGGTCACATCCTTGGTGGTCTGCTCCCAAGCCTTGACCACCAGGCGGTACCGCTCGTCGTCGGTGAGGAAGCCCCGCTTAAACTGGCTTTCAATCTTCACAATCTCCTGCTCCGTCTGGCGGATCAGGGGGTACTTCTTCTGGGGAACGGTCATATCGTAAATGGAGACCGTCAGCGAGCCCAAGGTGGAGTAGTGGTACCCGCGGGCCTTGATGATATCCAGCACTTCCGCCGACTGGGTAAAGCCATGGCGGAGGATACACTTGTCAATGATTTTGCCCAGTTGCTTTTTGCCGCAGACGAAGTTGATCTCCGGCTCAAAGCAGCCGTCGGGGTCATCTCGGTCCACAAAGCCCAGGTCCTGGGGAATGCCCTCGTTGAAAATCAGGCGGCCCACGGTGGTGCGGACCAGCTTGTGGCGCGTTTCCCCGTCCACCGTGGCGGTCATCCGCACCAGGATGGGCACGTGAAGCTCCAGCTGTCCCTCGTCATAGGCCAGACGGGCTTCCTCCGGGCTGGCAAAGGCGTGGAGCACTTCCTTGGGGAGCTCACCCGTGCCGGAGACCCGGCGGGCCTCATAGGCCGAGGTGGGCAGGAGCCGTTCCGGGGTCTCCACCCAAATGTGGTCGCTCTCACACAGGGTTCCCGCCTCCAACGCGGCGGCGGCATCCTCCGCACAGGCATAGATATAGGCGGGGTCGGCGGGGGCATCCTTCTCATAGGTGAGGTAGTAGGAGCCCAGCACCATGTCCTGGGTGGGGACCGTAACCGGTCCGCCGTCCTGGGGCCGCAGCAGGTTGTTGGCCGAAAGCATCAGGATACGCGCCTCCGCCTGGGCCTCGGCGGACAGAGGCACGTGTACTGCCATCTGGTCCCCGTCAAAGTCGGCGTTAAACGCAGTACACACCAGGGGGTGCAGCTTGATGGCCCGGCCTTCCACCAGCACCGGCTCAAAGGCCTGGATTCCCAGGCGGTGAAGGGTGGGGGCACGGTTGAGCATGACAGGATGCTCCTTGATGATGAAGTCCAGCGCGTCCCAGACCTCGGCGCGGCCCCGGTCCACCATCTTTTTGGCGGACTTGATGTTGTTGGCCAGGCCATCCTCCACCAGCTTCTTCATGACAAAGGGGCGGAAGAGCTCAATGGCCATCTCCTTGGGCAGGCCGCACTGGTAAATTTTCAGTTCAGGACCCACCACGATAACGGAACGGCCGGAGTAGTCCACCCGCTTGCCCAGCAGGTTCTGCCGGAACCGGCCCTGCTTGCCCTTGAGCATGTCGGACAGGGACTTCAGGGCCCGGTTGTTGGCGCCGGTGACCGCACGGCCCCGGCGGCCGTTGTCGATGAGGGCATCCACGGCCTCCTGCAGCATCCGCTTCTCGTTGCGTACAATGATGTCCGGCGCGTTGAGCTGGATCAGCCGCTTGAGCCGGTTGTTCCGGTTGATTACCCGGCGGTACAGGTCGTTTAAGTCGGAGGTGGCAAACCGGCCGCCGTCCAGCTGGACCATGGGACGGATCTCCGGCGGAATCACCGGCAGCACGTCAATGATCATCCACTCCGGCTTGTTGCCGGACAGCCGGAAGGCGTCCACTACCTCCAGCCGCTTGACAATTCGGGCCTTTTTCTGTCCCGAAGCGTGCTGGAGCTCCTCCCGGAGCTGAACAGACAGTTCCTCCAGGTTGATGTCCGCCAGCAGCTTTTTCACCGCCTCGGCACCCATTCCGGCGTCGAAGTCGTCCTCATACTTCTCCCGCAGTTCCCGGTACTCTTTCTCCGAGAGAATTTGATTCTTGGTCAGCGGCGCATAGCCGGGGTCCGTCACAATATACGAGGCAAAGTAGAGCACCTTTTCCAGAATCCGGGGGGACAGGTCCAGAAGCAGGCCCATCCGGGAGGGAATCCCCTTGAAATACCAGATGTGAGAGACTGGCGCGGCCAGTTCAATGTGGCCCATCCGCTCCCGGCGGACGTTGGCCCGGGTGACCTCCACGCCGCAGCGGTCACAGATTTTACCCTTATAGCGGATCTTCTTATACTTGCCGCAGTGGCACTCCCAGTCCTTGGTGGGGCCAAAGATCCGTTCACAGAACAGGCCGTCCCGCTCGGGCTTCAGGGTGCGGTAATTGATGGTCTCCGGCTTTTTCACCTCGCCATAGGACCAGTCACGGATCTGTTCCGGGGAAGCGATACCAATACGAATGGCGTCAAACTCAGCATAACTCATATTCATCGTCCTCCCTTTCGTTATTCTTCATAATCCCCATCGCCGTAGTCATCTTCAGCGGTGTCACTATCACTGTCGTCGCCCACGGTGAGGTCATCGTCGTCACTGGATTCCTTGATGGTATAGCCCGCTGCGGAGAACTGCGCGTCCGCGTCCTCCCGGTAAGGCTCATAATCATCATCCCGAATCTGGTTGATATTCTGATAGCCTTCTTCCTCATCGTCCCGCAGCTCGATCTCCTCTCCCTGGGCATCGAGCACCTTGATGTCCAGGCAGAGGGCCTGGAGCTCCTTGACCAGAACCTTGAAGGACTCGGGAATGCCGGGAGAGGGCACGTTGTGTCCCTTGACAATGGCCTCGTAGGTCCGCACACGGCCGGTGACATCGTCGGACTTGACGGTGAGAATCTCTTGCAGGGTATAGGCCGCGCCGTATGCCTCCAGGGCCCAGACTTCCATTTCGCCGAACCGCTGGCCGCCGAACTGGGCTTTGCCGCCCAAAGGCTGCTGGGTCACCAGGGAGTAGGGGCCGGTGGAGCGGGCGTGGATCTTGTCGTCCACCAGATGGTGGAGCTTGAGGAAGTAAACGTAGCCCACGGTCACCGGGTTCTCAAACATCTCCCCGGTGCGTCCGTCATAGAGCTTGGTCTTGCCGTCGGCCAGGCGGAGCCGGCCTTCCTTCCGCCAAATGCGGATCTGCTGTGCATCGGCCATCTCCTCCTGATCCAGGCGGCGCACATCGGTTCCGTCCTCTGTGACCAGGTAGAGCTGCTTTCCGGCGATGGTCTCATTGGGATAGACCTCCCGGAACAGGCCCGCCTGGGCCAGCAGTTCCATAATGTCCTTCTCATCCGCGCCGTTGAAGACCGGTGTGGCCACCTTCCAGCCCAGCGCCTGGGCGGCCCGGCCCAGGTGAACCTCCAGCACCTGTCCAATGTTCATACGGGAGGGCACGCCCAGGGGATTGAGCACGATGTCCAAGGGGGTTCCATCGGGGAGGAAGGGCATATCCTCCTGGGGCATGATCCGGGAGACCACGCCCTTGTTGCCGTGGCGGCCGGCCATCTTGTCGCCCACGGAAATTTTCCGCTTCTGGGCGATGTAAACCCGCACCACCATGTTCACGCCGGGGCCCAGCTCGTCGCCGCCCTCCCGGGTAAAGACCTTCACGTCCACGATGATGCCGCTCTCACCGTGGGGCACTTTCAGGGAGGTGTCCCGGACCTCTCTGGCCTTTTCGCCAAAGATGGCCCGGAGCAGGCGCTCCTCTGCGGTGAGGTCGGTCTCCCCCTTGGGGGTCACCTTGCCCACCAGGATGTCCCCCGCGTGGACCTCCGCGCCCACCCGGATAATGCCCCGCTCATCCAGGTCTTTCAGGGCGTCGTCGCCCACGTTGGGGATGTCACGGGTAATCTCTTCCGGCCCCAGCTTGGTGTCCCGGGCCTCGGTCTCATACTCCTCAATGTGAATGGAGGTAAAGACATCGTCCTTGACCATTCTCTCATTGAGCAGGATGGCGTCCTCGTAGTTGTAGCCCTCCCAGGTCATAAAGCCCATGAGGATGTTCTTGCCCAGGGAGATCTCCCCCTGGTTGGTGGAGGGGCCGTCCGCGATGACATCCCCCTTTTTCACCCGGTCCCGGAGGGACACAATGGGCCGCTGGTTGATGCAGGTGCCGTGGTTGGAACGGAGGAACTTAATAAGGGGATAGTCCACCACATCCCCTCCGTCATACCGAACCGTGACATTGGTGGCGGAGACCCGGGTCACTTCCCCATCCCCCTCGGCCAGAACGGCAATTTCAGAGTCGATACAGTTTTTATGCTCCATCCCTGTGGCCACAATGGGGGCCTGGGTGGTGAGCAGCGGCACAGCCTGCCGCTGCATGTTGGCGCCCATCAGGGCCCGGTTGGCGTCGTCGTTTTCCAGGAAGGGAATCATGGCCGTGGCGATGGAGACCATCATCTTGGGCGACACGTCGATGTAGTCCACCTTTTCCCGGTCCACTTCCACGATCTCGTTGCGGTGGCGGCAGGTAATCCGCTGATTGGCCAGGCAGCCGTTCTCATCCACAGGCTCCGTGGCCTGGCCCACCATGAACTCGTCCTCAATATCCGCCGTCATGTACTCCACCTCATTGGTGAGGAACCCTGTCTGCTTATCCACCTTGCGGTAAGGGGCCTCAATGAAGCCGTAGCGATTGATGCGGGCGTAGGTGGCCAGGTAGGAGATCAGACCGATGTTGGGACCTTCCGGGGTCTCAATGGGGCACATCCGGCCATAGTGGCTGTAATGGACGTCTCGGACATCAAAGGAGGCCCGGTCCCGGGACAGACCGCCGGGGCCCAGGGCGGACATACGCCGCTTGTGGGTCAGCTCTGCCAGGGGGTTGGTCTGGTCCATGAACTGGGACAGCGGGGAGGAGCCAAAGAACTCCTTAATGGCAGCCGTCACCGGACGGATGTTAATGAGGGACTGGGGGGTGACAATGTCCAGGTCCTGAATGGTCATTCTCTCCCGAATCACCCGTTCCATCCGGCTAAAACCGATGCGGAACTGGTTCTGGAGCAGTTCGCCCACGCAGCGCAGGCGGCGGTTGCCCAGGTGGTCAATGTCGTCCGGGGTGCCCACGCCGTGGGAGAGGGAGCACAGGTAGTTGATGGAGGCCATCATGTCATCCACAATGATGTGCTTGGGCACCAGGTCGTCCTTGCGCTCGGCCACAGCCTCCTTCAGGGCGGCCTCGTCCTGGCCGAACTGGTCCAGCAGCTCGCACAGGACCTCGAAGCGAACCTTTTCGGTAATGCCGCACGCCTCAGGGTCGAAGGAGACAAATTGGGCCATGTCCACCATGCGGTTGGAGAAAACCTTGACGCTCTGCCCGTCCACATCCACGATGGCCTCAGACACCCCTCGGTTCTCCAGTTCCTGGGCCTGGGCCCGGGTCAGGGTCTGGCCCGCCTCGGCAATGATCTCACCGGTGCGGGGGTCCGCCACCGGCGCGGCCAGCTTCTGGCCGGAAAGCCGGGGCCACAGGGAGAGCTTTTTGTTGAATTTATACCGTCCCACTGCGGACAGGTCATAACGGCGGGCGTCAAAGAAAAGGCTGTTGATGAGGGACTCCGCTGAGTCCAAAGTGGGGGGTTCTCCGGGCCGGAGCTTCCGGTAGATCTCCAGCATGGCCTCTTCCCGGGTCTTGCAGGTGTCCTTCTCCAGGGTGCTCACCAGCAGGGGCTCCTCTCCAAACAGCTCCAGGATTTCACTGTCGGTCTGGGGACCCACCGCCCGGATCAGGCAGGTGACAGGCAGCTTCCGGTTTTTGTCGATGCGGACGTTGAAAATGTCAGACAGATCGGTCTCATACTCCAGCCAGGCGCCCCGGTAAGGGATGACCGTTACGGCATAGGTGATGTTGTCTGCCTTGTCGGCATTGCGGGCATAGTAGACGCCGGGGGAACGGACGATCTGGGAGACGATGACGCGCTCCGCCCCATTGATGACAAAGGTGCCCCCCTTGGTCATCAGGGGAAAATCCCCCATGAAGATCTCCTGCTCCTTGATCTCCTCGGTCTCCTTGTTGCGCAGGCGCACCCGCACCTTCAGGGGCGCGGCATAGGTGGCGTCCCGGGCCTTGCACTCCTCCACAGAGTACTTGGGCTTTTCATCCATGGTGAAGTCGATGAAGGAGAGCTCCAAATTTCCAGCGTAGTCACCAATGGCGGCCACATCCCGGAACACTTCCTGGAGACCAGTGTCCAAAAACCACTGGTAGGACTTCTTCTGGATTTCCAGAAGATTCGGCATGTCCAGCACTTCTTCATGGCGGGCAAAGCTCTTGCGCAGGGTTTTTCCGTAGTATACATCCTTTACCATTGCTCTTGACCAGTCCTTTCGTTGAAAAGGTGTCGTATCCTGATTTCTTGCGATCACGCGGGGGCGTGGAAAAAACTTTTCTCAACCTGTTGTCTTTTTCGTTGATTTCTGCTATACTGTCCCCAGAGTGGGAGGAAATTCCTTCCTTCTCCGCAGATAATATCAAGGTATTCTACCACTTATGCCGGGGAAAGTCAATCCTTTCTTCGGTCTTTTTTGTGGGACACCTTTCTTTGTCAGAAAACACGGCGGCGGCACCTGATCGGGTGCCGCCGCCGTATTTTTCGCTTCCCTCATCCGTTTTTCCTGCTGGCATACTGGAGAATGATCTCCGCACAGGCCTGCTTGCCCACTGGGCTGCTGTTCAAGGTCAGGTGGTAATTTTTCAAGTCGCCCCATTTGGCCTTTGTCAGGTAATGGTAATAGGACTCCCGGGCCGCGTCGGCGTGGCGCACCCGGCGGACCGCCTGCTCATAGCTTTCCCCGTAGGTCTCCATGGCATAGCGGACCTTGTCCTTCTTTTCCGCATACAGGAAGACATTGACCAGGTGGGGAAAATCCCGGAGGATATAGTCCGCCCCCCGCCCTACAATGACGCAGGGCCCCTGCTCCGCGATCTTGCGAATGGTTTGGGCCTGGGCCAAAATTGCCTGGTCATAGGCGGAGGCAGAGCCGCTGGGGAGAAACCAGTTGAGGAGGGTTTTTCCGCTCTCATGCTCCTCGGTCCCCCGGATCATCTCCTCCGAAAGGCCTGTCTTTTCCGCTGCCAGCTGAATGATTTCCTTGTCATAGTGGGGAATCCCCAGCAGATCGGAAATTCTTTTGGCCACACTTCTGCCCCCGGCCCCGTATTCCCGGCCGATGGTAATGATATGCTTCCACTCTCCCACCGCGTAACCTCCTCTCCCGCATGCGCAGGTTACCGCCAGCTTTGAATCTGGGCCCGCACCTGTTCCTCCGCTTTTTGCAGCTCTTCTTCCACGGGATAGCCGATCACGTCGGTGCACTCAGCGGCCACATAGTCCATTTTTTTGAAGTCCATCATATTGCCCAACAGTGTCTTCAGATAGTCAAAGCCACAGTTCCGGTCCAGAATGGGTCCGCCGGCTGTGGTCAGATAAAACAGACGATCCCCTTTACACAGACCATGGGGGCGTCCGTCTTCTCCATAGGCAAAGGTCAACCCACTAACGGAGATATGCTCCACATAACACCGCAGCAGCGCCGGGAACTGGTACTCCCAATAAGGCGCCCCCACCAGGATCACATCGGCGGCGGCAAACTGCCGGGCATAACGGAACATGGGATGGTCAAACGCCTGGGCCACCTCCAGCGCATGGCGCTGGGCCAGCGTATCACTGTGCAGGGGCAGCAGCGCCTCCTGGTCCAGGCAGAGCTCCTCCACCTCCGCGGTGGGGAAGGTGGTGTGAATCGCCTCGATGGCAACCCGGCACAGCCGGAGGGTCCGGGACGCCTCCCCCCGGATACAGCAGTTGACAAACAGTACCTTCATATCTGTCTCGCCCTTCCTTTCCTGTTTTTCTTCTATGGGGATTTTAGCATAGTTTTCCCCCCGGTGCAACTCTAAGCGCCCCGGCCCACGCGCTGTAATTTTCTGGCCGCGCCGCTGTCAGGGGGCACATGGCCATTTTGTTATGCTTTGGTATAGCAAAAAGACCCGCTGCCACAGCCTCGGCAACGGGTCTCTTTCTCTTTTTCTTAAACCAGCTGGATAATAGCCATCTCGGCCGCATCGCCCTTGCGGGGGCCCATGCGCACGATCCGGGTATAGCCGCCGTCACGGCTCATGTATTTCTGGTTCATCTCGGTGAACAGCTTGTGTGCCACGTCCTCCTTGGTGATGAACGCCAGAGCCTGACGGTAAGCGGCCAGATCATTCTTCTTGGACAGCGTGATCATCTTCTCTGTCAGCGGGGCCACTTCCTTGGCACGTGCCAGGGTGGTCTTAATCTGACCGTTCTCCAGCAGATAGGTCACCATAGCGCGGAGCATGGCCTTCCGCTGATCGGTCCGCTTGCCAAGCTTACGATTACCGGACATGTTGGTTCAACTCCCTTCGGTATTGATGGTTCAGCAGTGCCGAACCTTGGGTCAATTGTCGTCGCTGGCCAGGGAAAGCCCCATCATGGCCAGTTTGTTGATAACTTCTTCCAGAGACTTCCGGCCCAGGTTCCGTACCTTCATCATCTCATCCTCTGTCTTGGAGATCAGGTCCTCCACAGTGTTGATGTTGGCACGTTTGAGGCAGTTGAAGCTTCTGACAGACAGATCCAGCTCCTCAATGGTCATCTCCAGCACCTTGTCACGGATGTCGGGAGACTTTTCCACCACCGTGGACTTGTTGCCCATGGTCTCGCTGAGATCTGTAAAGAGCATAAAGTGGTCGCAGAGAATCCGGGCCCCCAGGGAAACGGCGTCCCGGGCGGCAATGGTCCCGTTGGTCCAAACCTCCAGGGTCAGCTTGTCAAAGTCGGTCAAATCCTTTACGCGGGTGTTTTCCACCGTATAATTGACCTTTTTGACAGGGGTATAGACCGAGTCCACGGGGATCACCCCGATCACCGTCTGGGGGGTCTTGTTCCGGTCTGCGGGGACATAACCTCTGCCGTGGGACAAGGTCAGTTCCATATTCAGAACCGCCTCAGGCCCCAGCGTTGCGATGGGATGCTCGGGGTTAAGGATCTCCACCTCGCTGTCAGCTTTGATATCACCGGCAGTGACAACCCCCTCGCCGGAGGCCTCAATGTACACTGTTTTGGTACCCTCGCTGTACAGCTTGGCAATGATCCCCTTTACGTTCAGGACGATTTCTGTTACGTCCTCTTTCACACCGGGGATCGAGCTGAACTCATGCTGCACCCCTGCAATCTTGATGCTGGTGACTGCAGTGCCGGGCAAAGAGGACAGCAGAATCCGGCGAAGAGAGTTGCCTAACGTGGTGCCATAGCCGCGCTCCAACGGTTCGACAATGCACTTGCCATAGGAGTTGTCTCCCGGCTTCTCGATGCATTCGATGCGCGGCTTTTCGATTTCTACCATTTGTTACCCTCCTTCTTACGTCGGCAGACCGGCGGCCTGCCGTATCGTCATTCCGTTTTCCTGCCGAGGGTAGCGTATTATTTGGAGTACAACTCGACGATGAGGTGTTCCTCAATGGGCATGTCGATGTCTTCACGGGCGGGCAGCTTGGTCACCGTGCCCTTCAGGGCGTTCTTTTCCCGCTCCAGCCACTGGGGCGGGGTGACCATCACGGCATCCTCACCGGTCAGTCTCTTAAACTTCACGGAGGAGCGGCTCTTCTCCGCAACCTCCACCACATCACCGGGCTTCACCAGATAGGAGGGAATGTCCACTCTCTGGCCGTTGACGGTAAAGTGGCCATGGTTCACCAGCTGGCGGGCTTCCCGGCGGGTCATGGCGAAGCCCAGGCGATAGACCACATTGTCCAGGCGGCGCTCCACCAGGATCAGCAGGTTCTCGCCGGTCTTGCCGGACATTCGGGTTGCCTTCTCATAGTAGGAGCGGAACTGCTTCTCCAGGATGCCATAGACAAACTTGACCTTCTGCTTCTCCGTCAGCTGCAGGGCATACTCGCTCTTTTTCTTTCTCATCTGACCGCCGGGGTTACGGTTGGTCTCCTTCTTGCTGTAACCCATAACGGTAGGAGAAATACCCAGCGCCTTGCAGCGCTTGGCGATCGGCTGTGTATTCTTTGCCATAGTTGCTTTTCTCCTTTCCTTCGATCAGACGCGGCGTCTCTTGGGGGGACGGCATCCGTTGTGAGGAATGGGAGTCACGTCCTTGATCATGGTGACTTCCAGACCCACGGCCTGCAGGGCGCGGATGGCGGCCTCACGGCCGGAACCGGGTCCCTTCACATACACTTCCACGCTCTTCAGACCACAGGCCTCAATGGCCGCCTTGGCTGCGGTCTCGGCCGCAGTCTGGGCTGCATAGGGGGTGGACTTTCTGGAGCCGCGGAAGCCCAGGCCACCGGCGGAAGCCCAAGACAGGGCATTGCCGTTGGTATCGGTCACAGTGACCATGGTGTTGTTGAAGGAAGAGCGGATATGGACGGCGCCCTTCTCAATGTTCTTGCGTTCACGGCGTCTTCTGACAACCTTCTTCTTGGGGTTAGCCATAGCGATTCTTCCCTCCCTTACTTCTTCTTATTGGCAACGGTGCGCTTGGGACCCTTGCGGGTGCGCGCGTTGGTCTTGGACCGCTGGCCGCGGACGGGCAGGCCCTTGCGGTGACGCAGGCCTCTGTAGCAGCCAATCTCGGTCAGGCGCTTAATGTCCATTGCCACATTGCGGCGCAGGTCGCCTTCGACCATGTAGCCATGGCCGATGACATCACGCAGAGCAGCTTCATCCTGCTCGGTGAGGTCCTTGACCCGGGTATCGGGGTTAATGCCCGTCTCCGCCAGGATCTTGTTGGCGCTGGTGCGACCGATCCCGTAAATATAGGTGAGGGCGATCTCGATTCTCTTATTCTTCGGCAGGTCAACGCCGGAAATTCTTGCCATACTTCTTCAGCGCCTCCTTCTTAACCTTGTCTCTGTTTATGCTTGGGGTTTTCGCAAATGACCATGACTTTGCCCTTGCGCTTGATGATCTTGCACTTTTCGCACATGGGCTTGACGGACGGTCTTACTTTCATAACTTTTTACCTCCTGTAAGCCTGTTGCTTTACTTGGTGGATTTGCTTCGCCAGGTGATCCGACCCCGTGTCAGATCATACGGGGAAATCTGGACCGTTACCTTGTCACCCGGCAGAATACGGATGAAATTCATCCTGAGCTTTCCGGAAATATGAGCCAGAATGATATGGTCGTTTCCGATGTCAACCCGGAATGTGGTGTTGGGCAGCGCCTCAACCACGGTTCCCTCCAGCTCGATCATGTCGCTTTTTGCCAAGCGTCATACCTCCTTCATCTCACTGAACCTATTCCGGAAGGCGGCCAGCGCCCTCCTGATGTCACTGTCCAGCACCGGCTCGCCGTCTTGCAAGCGGCCGGCAACCGGGTGCGTCCAGACCCCCGCGGAAACAACGTGCTTTCGCCGTTTTTTTTTGGGAGTCTCAAGTTTTCTGCATTTTCCGTCCACCAGCCAGAGAAAGTCGCCCTCCTCCCGGAGGACCAGAAAGAGGTCTCCTCTGTCATGGCCGGCAACGGACCGTACCACGTCTCCTCGCAGAAACGTCATAGGCGCAGATCCCCCACTTGGGTGAGGATTTCAGGCTCACCCTTCGTAATGAGGATTGAGTTCTCATAGTGGGCGGCCAGGGAGCCGTCGGCTGTCCGTACCGTCCAGCCGTCCTTCATCACCTTGACCCGCCAGTCCCCCTGGTTCACCATGGGTTCCACCGCCAGGGTCATCCCGGGAGCAAGCCGGGGGCCGTGGCCGGGTTTCCCATAGTTGGGCACCTCGGGAGACTCGTGCAGATTGGCGCCTACGCCATGGCCAACATAGTCCCGTACCACAGAGAAGCCGTTTTCTTCCACGTACTTCTGCACCGCATGGGAGATGTCGGAGACACGGTAACCAAAACGGGCGAACTTCATCCCCTCCCAGAAAGACTGCTCCGTCACGGCAATGAGCCTTGCCGCCTCGTCGCTGATCTTTCCGCAGGGATAGGTGCCCGCGCAGTCCCCGTGGAAGCCTCCGATGTAGGCGCCCACATCCACACTGACGATGTCGCCTTCCTTGAGAACCTGATTGCTCGGAATCCCATGGATGACTTCATCGTTCACCGAAATACAGGCGGAGGCGGGGAAGCCGCCATACCCCAGGAAGGAGGGGGTTGCCCCCTGGCTTTCGATGAATTTACGAACTGCAGTATCTATTTCCAGAGTGGTTACGCCAGGACGTACCATTTTGCCCGCCAAAGCACGGGCCGCCGCGGTAATTTGTCCTGCTCGGCGCATCCCCTCAATATCTCTGGGAGACTTTAATGAAATCATACTCAAAGCCCCAGTGCTTTCAGAATCGCAGTTGTCGTCTCAGCCACAGTGGGCTGATTCTCTACGGTTTTCAGCAGGTTTCGCGCTGCGTAGAAATCCTTCAGAGGCGCGGTCTCCTTGTGATAGACCTTCAGTCTGTCACGGACCACCTCAGGCTTATCGTCCGCCCGGGCTTCCAGCTTGCCGCCGCACGCGTCGCACACACCCTCCACCTTGGGGGGCAGGTTCTTCACATGGAAGGGCGCGCCGCAGGAGGCGCAGACCCGACGGCCGCCCATACGCTCCACAATCTCCTCATCGGAAATTTCCAGGGAGACCACGGCGTCAAAGGTGATGCCCACCTTTTCCAGGGCCTCGGCCTGGGGAATGGTGCGGGGCACCCCGTCCAGGATAAAGCCGTTCTGGCAGTCCGCTTCCGCCAGGCGTTCGGAGATCACCCCGATGATAACTTCATCGGGCACCAGCTTGCCGGCATCCATATACGCCTTGGCCTGCAGGCCAACGGGAGTCCCGTTTTTCACCGCAGCTCGGAGAATGTTGCCGGTGGAGATGGTGGGAATGTTGAGCTTCTTATTCAGAATCTCAGCCTGGGTGCCTTTGCCGGCGCCCGGAGGGCCCAAAAGAATCAGTTTCATCTTATATTACCTCTCATTCCAGGAAGCCCTTATAGTGCCGCATGAGCATCTGCGCTTCCAGCATCTTGACTGTCTCCAGGGCAACGCCGACCACGATGATGACGGAGGTACCGCCGATGGACATGTTCTGGATGCCAGTGATGTTCTCGGTAATAATGGGCAGGATGGCTACGATACCCAGGTAAATGGCGCCGAAGAAGGTCAGACGGGAGAGTACCTTGGCCAAGAACTCCGCCGTGGGACGGCCGGGCCGGAAGCCGGGAATGAATCCGCCATTCTTCTTCAGGTTATTGGCTACCTCCACAGGATTAAACTGGATGGTAGCATAGAAGTAGCTGAACATGATGATCAGCAGGAAGTAGATCACCGCGTACAGGGCACTGGTGGAGTTGAACACCGAAAGGAAGGTATGCCACGCCGACCCCTCCTGCTGGGAGGAGGGAACAAACATGCCGATGGTAGCGGGGATCATGGCAATGGACTGGGCGAAAATGATGGGCAGCACGCCGCTGAGATTGACCTTGATGGGAATGTGGGTGGACTGACCACCGTACATTTTCCGGCCAACCACACGCTTGGCATACTGGACAGGCACTTTCCGCTCAGAATTGGTGATAAAGACGATGAAAATAATCAGCAGCAGCATGCCCACCACCAGGAGGGCAACAATCCCAGGGTTCATCACGATGGTGCTGTTGATCTGCTGCTCCGTCCAGTTGGTCATGTCAAGGTTGGCAGCCCAGTTCTTCACGCCGGTCACCAGAGACATGATCATGTGGGGGATACGGGAGACGATACCGGTAAACAGGATGATCGAAATACCGTTGCCCACGCCGAACTCTGTGATCTGTTCGCCCAGCCACATCAGGAAAACTGCGCCAGCCGTGAAGGAGACCACGATCACCACAGCCGCCCAAACACCTTCGTTGGTCAGCAGACCATAGCTCCGGATCAGGGTATAGTATCCCCAGCCCTGGAGCAGGCCGATGGCCAAGGTGGCATAACGGGTAATGGACTGGATCTTCTTCTTGCCCTCCTCACCGCCGTCTTTGGCCAGCCGCTCCAGCGCCGGGATGGCAATGGTCAGCAGCTGAATGATGATGGAGGCGTTAATATAGGGCTGGATGGACAGGGCAAACAACGTGGCCTGGGACAGGGCCGAACCACTCAATGTATTGAGCAGGCCGAAAATCGTCCCAGAATTTGCCGCAATATAATCTTGGAGATACTCGGTGTTGATATAGGGCACCGGGATCGCCGCGCCAACGCGGAAGATCAGTAATGCAAAGATCACAAACAGGAGCTTGCGGCGCAGCTCCGGCAGCTTCCATGCGTTACGGATGGTCTTAAACATTAGACCACCTCAGCCTTCCCGCCTGCCTCTTCAATTTTTGCCTTCGCGGAGGCGGAGAAAGCACTGGCCCGAACGGTCAGCTTCTTGGTGAGGCTGCCTTCGCCGAGGATCTTCACGCCGTGCTCACACTTGGACAGGATACCCTTTTCCAGCAGGTCGCAGGCGCTGACCACAGCACCATCCTCGAACTTTTCCAGGGCGGAAACGTTCACAGCTTCCAGGGGCTTTGCAAAGATGTTGTGAAAGCCTCTCTTGGGGATCCGACGGGCCAGAGGCATCTGGCCGCCTTCAAAGCCCACACGGACACCGCCGCCGGAACGGGCCCACTGGCCCTTCTGTCCGCGGCCGGCCGTCTTGCCGTTGCCGGAACCGTTGCCGCGGCCCTTGCGATAGGCCTTGGGGTTGGAACCGGGCACGGGAGAAAGTTCATGCAGTTTCATGTTGCGCACCTCCTTACTGTTCCTCGGTGACCTGGATCAGGTAACCGATGTGGGCGATCTTGCCCCGGGTGGCAGCATTGTCAGGCTGCACAGTGGTATCGCCGATTTTACGCAGGCCGAGGGCTTCTGCGGTGGCCTTATGCTTTGCAATCCGGCCGCTGAGGCTCTTGACGAGCTTAATGTTCAGATTCGCCATGGTTCAAAGCCCTCCTTAGCCCACGATCTCTTCCACGCTCTTACCCCGGATCCGGGCCACAGCCTCAGGACCACGCAGGGACTTCAGACCCTCCATGGTGGCGGAAACCACGTTCTGGGGGTTGTTGGAGCGCAGGCACTTGGTACGAATATCTTTGATTCCGGCAGCTTCCAGCACAGCACGGACCGGACCGCCGGCAATGACGCCGGTACCGGGGGCAGCGGGCTTCATCAGCACGCGGCCAGCGCCGAATTCACCGACCACTTCATGGGGAATGGTGGTGCCGGAGAGAGTGATGGTGAACATGTTCTTCTTGGCGGCTTCCAGGCCCTTGCGGATGGCTTCGGGGACCTCGGCAGCCTTACCCAGGCCGAAACCGACCTTGCCCTTCTCGTCGCCCACGACGACCAGAGCGGAGAACTTCATCACACGGCCGCCCTTGACGGTCTTGGAGACACGGTTCAGGGAAACGACTTTTTCAACAAACTCGCTGGGTTCTCTTTCAAATCTAGGCATTTTCGTTTCCTCCTCCCTTTAAAATTCCAGGCCAGCCTTGCGGGCGCCCTCTGCCAGAGCCTTCACACGTCCATGGTACAGGTAACCACCGCGGTCAAAGACCACTGTGTCGATTCCCTTGTCCTTGGCGCGCTGGGCAATGGCCTCGCCAACCTTGGCTGCGGCCTCACAGTTGTTGCCGCGGCCCTCAAATCCCTTCTCCAGGGAGGAAGCGGAAACCAGGGTGCAGCCCTTCACATCGTCAATGATCTGCGCATAGATGTTGGTTCCGCTGCGGAACACGTTCAGACGGGGTCTCTCGGATGTGCCGGAGACTTTACCGCGAACGCGCGTGTGACGCTTCTGACGCTGAGCGTTAGTATCGGGTCTCTTAATCATTTAGGCACACCTCTTTCTTACTTCTTCACGCCGGTCTTGCCTTCCTTGCGGCGGATGACCTCGTCGGTATATTTGATTCCCTTGCCCTTGTAGGGTTCCGGGGGTCTCTTCCCTCTGACCTCAGCAGCGAACTGACCGACCTTCTGCTTGTCGGTGCCGCTGATGACGATCTTGTTGGGGCTGGGAACGTCGATGGTGATGTCGTCGATCTCTTCCACGATCACCGGGTGGGAGAAGCCAATGTTCATGTTCAGCTTCTTGCCCTCCTTGGCCACACGGTAGCCGACGCCGTTGACGTCCAGCTCCTTCTTATAGCCCTCGGTGACACCCACCACCATGTTGTTGAGCAGGGTACGGGTCAGGCCGTGCAGAGCGCGGTTCTCTTTCTCATCATTGGGGCGGGTCACATGGATGACGTTGTCCTCGCGGGTCAGGGTCATCTTCTCGCTGAGCTTCTGGGTCAGGGTGCCCTTGGGCCCCTTGACGGTGACCAGATTGCCTTCGCCCACAGTCACTTCCACATTGCTGGGGAGAGAGATGGGCATTCTACCGATTCTAGACATAGTAACCTCTCCTCCTTACCACACAAATGCCAGGACTTCGCCGCCGACATGGGCCGCGCGGGCCGCCTTGTCGGTCATGACGCCCTTGGAAGTGGACACGATCGCAACACCCAGGCCACGCAGGACACGGGGCAGCTCGTCAGCACCGGCATAAACACGCAGGCCGGGCTTGGAGACGCGGCGCAGGCCGGAAATGACTTTTTCCTTGCCGGGGTTGTTGTACTTCAGGGTAACATGGATCACGCCCTGGGCGCCGTCCTCCACCAGCTGAAAGGCCTTGATGTAGCCTTCGTCCAGCAGAATCTGGGCAATGGCCTTCTTCATGTTGGACGCGGGGATGTCGACGGTGTCATGCTTGGCGTTGTTCGCGTTACGGATACGAGTCAGCATATCCGCAATGGGATCTGTAATGTGCATAGGGTAATACCTCCTATAAGATTACAGGCAGCGCCTGTATCAGCGGCAAGGTATCGGGTCTCAGAGGAACCGACCTATTGCCGCCGGCCGGGGACCATTCTCCGTAGGTACGGAGAAAACTTTATGGGAACGCCGACCGGATGGTTGGGTGCATCCGGTCAGGCGATACCATACTGATTACCAGGAAGCCTTCCGTACGCCGGGGATCTGGCCCTTGTGGGCCAGTTCACGGAAGCAGATACGGCAGATACCGTAGTCACGCAGATACGCGTGGGGACGGCCGCAGATCTTGCACCGGTTGTAGCGGCGGGTGGAAAACTTAGGCTCAGCCTGCTGCTTGAGCTTCATGGATAATTTAGCCATTGATCGTTCTCCTCCTAATTACTTGCCGAAGGGAGCGCCGATCAGGGTCAGCAGCTCTCTTGCCTCTTCGTCGGTCTCCGCGGTGGTGCAGATGACGATATCCATACCACGGATCTTGTCGATCTTATCATACTCGATTTCCGGGAAGATCAGCTGTTCCTTCACGCCCAGGGCATAGTTGCCGCGGCCGTCGAAGGAGTTGGGGCTGATGCCGCGGAAGTCACGGACACGGGGCAGGGCCACATTGAACAGGCGGTCCAGGAACTCCCACATCTTGTCCTGGCGCAGGGTGACCTTGGCGCCGATGGGCATTCCCTCACGAACCTTAAAGTTTGCCACGGACTTCTTGGCCTTGGTGACAATGGCCTTCTGGCCGGTGATGACACCCAGGTCACGGACCACAGCGTCCAGCACCTTGGCGTTGTCCCGGGCTTCCCCGCAGCCCACGTTCACAACGATCTTCTCAATGCGGGGGATCTGCATGGTGCTCTTATAGTTGAACTTCTGCATGAGGGCAGGAGCAACTTCTTCTCTGTACTTTGCTTTCAGATTGGGCATTTCAGACATCATTGACTCCTCCTCTCTCAGATTTCAGCGCCGCAGTGCTTGCAGACACGGACCTTCTTGCCGTCCACCATCTTGCTGGCGGCGCGGGTGGGCTTGTCGCACTTGGGGCAGACACGCATCACCTTGCAGGCATACAGGGGGGCTTCCTTCTGGATGATGCCGCCCTCGTCGCCCTGCTTGCGGGGCTTGGTGTGGCGGGAGACCAGGTTGATCTTCTCCACCACCACTTTGCCTTCCTTGGGGATCACGGTCAGGACCTTGCCCCGCTGGCCTTTGTCCTTTCCGGTGATGACGACCACGGTGTCGTCCTTCTTAATGCTCATCTTATTCATCATCTTAGTCCCCTCCCTTACAGTACTTCGGGAGCCAGGGACAGGATCTTCATGTAGTCCTTGTCACGCAGCTCACGGGCGACCGGGCCAAAGATACGGGTGCCTCTGGGGTTTTTGTCGTCCTTGATCAGAACGGCCGCGTTCTCGTCGAAACGGACATAGCTGCCGTCTGCCCGGCGCACACCCTTGGCGGAGCGGACCACCACGGCGCGGACGACATCGCCCTTCTTCACCGTGCCGCCGGGCGCGGCCTTCCGGACGGAGGCGACAATCACATCGCCGATGTTCGCATACTTCCGGGAAGAGCCGCCCAGGACACGGATGGTTTTAATTTCCTTGGCGCCGGTGTTGTCCGCCACCTTCAGATAGGTTTCCTGCTGGATCATTTACGGCACCTCCTTACTTCGCCTTTTCGATGATCTCAACCACGCGCCATCTCTTATCCTTGGACAGAGGACGGGTCTCCATGACCTTTACTCTGTCCCCGATGCCGCAGGTGTTGTTCTCGTCATGGGCCTTGAGTTTGTAGGTTCTCTTGACGATCTTCTTATACAGGGGATGTGCCACACGGTCGGCAATGGCCACCACCACGGTCTTATCCATCTTATCCGAAACCACCAGGCCGACTCTGGTCTTACGGGAAGAAGTTCTGTTTTCAGGCATGATTCAGTTCCTCCTTACTGGCCAGCGAGCTGCTGCTCACGGATAATGGTTTTGACTCTGGCAATGTCGCGCTTCACTTCATTGATGCGGACAGGATTTTCCAGCTGATTGGTGGCATGCTGGAGACGGAGCTGGAAGAGGTCTTTCTTCAGCTCGGTCAGCTTCTTTTCCAGATCAGCGGAAGACAGTTTGCGTACCTCGTTTGCCTTCATCATGCTTCACCACCATTCTCGCTCTCAGGGGCCGTTTCTTCTTTGGTCACAATCTTCGTCTTGATGGGCAGCTTGTGGCTGGCCAGACGCAGTGCCTCGCGGGCGACTTCCTCGGAAACACCGGCGATCTCGAACATCACACGGCCGGGCTTCACCACGGCCACCCAATACTCGGGGGAACCTTTACCGGAACCCATGCGGGTCTCCGCGGGCTTCTCGGTGATGGGCTTGTCGGGGAAGATCTTGATCCAGACCTTGCCGCCACGCTTGGTGTAACGGGTCATGGCCACACGGGCGGCCTCGATCTGGTTGCTGGTGATCCATGCCGGCTCCGTGGCCTGCAAACCAAACTCACCGTAGGTCACGGTGTTGCCGCGGGTGGCCTTGCCCTTCAGGCGGCCACGGTGAACACGGCGGTATTTGACTCTCTTGGGCAGCAGCATTAGGCTTTGCCTCCTTCCTTGGGAGCAGATCCACCGGCAGCGGGCCGGGGACCACGGTTGTTGTTATAACCACCCTGCGGACGGTTGCCATAGCCGGGCTTACGGTCGCGGTTGAAGCCGCCTCTGCCATCGCGGCGGCGAGGACGGTCGGGGCGTTCCTTAAAGTTCTTGGTGTCCAGGGTGCGGGGGGTGGTGCGGAGGGTCTGGCTGAGGACCTCACCCTTGTAGATCCAAACCTTGATGCCAATGCGGCCATAGGTGGTGGCAGCCTCGGCAAAGCCGTAGTCGATATCGGCGCGGATGGTCTGCAGGGGGATGGTGCCGTCATGGTAGCACTCGCTGCGGGCGATTTCCGCCCCGCCCAGACGGCCGGAGCACATCACCTTGATGCCGCGGGCGCCCATTCTCATGGCGCGGCCCATGCAGTTCTTCATGGCGCGGCGGAAGGAGATCCGCTTCTCCAGCTGCTGGGCAATGTTCTCTGCCACCAGCTGTGCGTCGGTATCGGGGGTCTTGACCTCCACGATGTTCAGGGCAACGGGCTTGCCCAGCTTCTTTTCCAGCTCCAGGCGCAGGCGCTCAATCTCCGCGCCGCCCTTGCCGATGACCACGCCGGGGCGGGCGCAGTGCAGATAGATCTTGATCTTGGCGTTGTCGCGCTCGATCTCAATCTTGGGGATACCGGCGGAGTACAGGGTCTTTTTCAGGTACTTCCGCAGCTTGTAGTCTTCAACGACCAGATCGCCCACTTTTTCATTGCGGGCATACCAGCGGGAATCCCAGTCCTTAATCACACCCACGCGCAAGCCGTGGGGATTTACTTTCTGTCCCATATTCTGCCTCCTCCCTTATTCCTTCTCCGCCACAGCCAGGGTGACGTGAGAGGTTCTCTTATTGATGCGATAGGCACGGCCCTGGGCGCGGGGCATGATCCGCTTGATGATGGGGCCGGGGGTCGCAAAGACCTCGGAGACATAGAGCTTCTCGGGGTCCATCTTGTGGTTGTTCTCTGCGTTGGCCGCCGCGCTCTTCAGGAGCTTCAGAAGGGGCTCGGAAGCCGCCTTGGGGGTGGTCAGCAGAATGCCGGTGGCCTGGGCCAGGCTCTTCCCGCGGATCAGGTCCGCGACGATCTTCACCTTACGGGGAGAGATCCGCAGATACTTTGCGTAAGCTTTTGCTACCATTGTTCTCTCTCCTCCTTACTTACCAGTCTTGCTGCCGGCGTGGCCGCGGAAGGTGCGGGTGGGGGCGAACTCACCCAGCTTGTGGCCCACCATGTCCTCGGTGACATAGACAGGCACATGCTTCCGGCCATCGTGCACAGCGATGGTGTGACCGACGAACGCAGGGAAGATGGTGGAGGCTCTGCTCCAGGTCTTGAGCACCTTCTTGTCGCCGGACTCATTCATTTCCTTGACCCGCTTAAGAAGCTCGGGGGCGCAAAACGGGCCTTTCTTGATGCTTCTGCTCATAGTTTTACTGCCTCCTCCTTACTTCGCGTTGCGGCGCTTGACAATGAACTTGTCAGTGCGGTTCTTCTTCTTACGCGTCTTATAGCCCATGGCCGGCTTACCCCAGGGGGTAACGGGGCCGGGACGGCCCACAGGGGACTTACCCTCACCACCGCCGTGGGGGTGGTCATTGGGGTTCATGACGGAGCCGCGGACGGTGGGTCTCCAGCCCATGTGGCGCTTCCGGCCGGCCTTGCCGATGGAGATGTTCTCGTGGTCGATGTTGCCCACCTGGCCAATGGAGGCCTTGCAGTTCAGGCGCACGATACGAACCTCCCCGGAGGGCATACGGATCTGCGCCTCATCCCCCTCCTTTGCCATGAGCTGGGCAGAGGTGCCGGCGGAACGAACCAGCTGGCCACCCTTGCCGGGATAGAGCTCAATGTTGTGGATGATGGTGCCGGTGGGGATGTTTGCCAGGGGCAGGCAGTTGCCGGGCTTAATGTCGGCATTGGCGGAGGAGAGGACCTGATCGCCAGCCTTCAGGCCGACAGGGGCCAGGATGTATCTCTTCTCGCCGTCCTCGTACTGGACAAGGGCAATGTTGGCGCTGCGGTTGGGATCGTATTCCAGACGGAGCACCGTCGCGGTCATATCCAGCTTGTTGCGCTTGAAGTCGATGATACGATACTTGCGCTTGTTGCCGCCGCCGCGGTGGCGGACGGTGATTCTGCCGTAGCTGTTGCGTCCTGCGTTCTTCTTCAGAGTTTCAGTCAGGCTACGCTCCGGCTTGGCCTTCTTATCGATGCCCTCGAACGCGGAGACCGTCATATTCCGGCGGGCAGGCGTTGTGGGCTTGTAGCTCTTAATAGCCATAGTGCATTAACCTCCTTATGCCATTCCTTCGAAGAACTCGATGGACTTGGAATCCTCAGACAGGGTAACCACTGCCTTCTTCCAGCTGGGCTGGCGTCCGGCGGGATACCGGCCGGTGCGCTTGAGCTTTCCGGTGACGCGCAGGGTGTTGACCTTGACAACCTTCACCCCGAAAACCTCTTCCACCGCCTTGGCGATGTCGATCTTGGTGGCATCCTTGGCCACCTCGAACACGTACTTTTTGTTCTCGGTATCAGCCATGGACTGCTCGGTGATCACAGGGCGTCTGATGATGTCGTATGCTGTCTTCATGCGAACACCTCCTCGATGATGGCCAGCGCCTTCTGGTCGATGACCAGCTTCTCGGCGTTGACAATGTCATACACGCTGAGAATCTTGGCGGTGGTGGTGGAGACACCGGGGATGTTCCGTGCGGACTTGTAAACATTCACATTGACCTCGGGGGTAATGAAAATGGTCTTGCCGGCGCTCACAGCGTCCAGGAAGGCCTGGATGCTCTTGGTCTTGATGGCGTCCAGAGCCAGGTTATCCACCACCAGCAGGTCACCGCTGGCGGCCTTGGCAGAGAGAGCGGACTTCAGAGCCAGTCTCTTCAGCTTGCGGTTGACGCGATAGCTGTAATCTCTGGGCTTGGGAGCGAACACGATGCCGCCGTGGGTCCACTGGGGGGCACGGGTGCTGCCCTGACGGGCATGGCCGGTTCCTTTCTGTCTCCAGGGCTTTCTTCCGCCGCCGGACACTTCGGCGCGGGTCAGGGCGCTCTGGGTACCCTGACGGCAATTTGCCAGGTGATTTACCACGACGGCATGGACGGCGGGCTCATTGGGTTCTACGCCGAAAACGCCCTCGGAGAGTTCCACCTCGCCGACCTGCTGGCCAGCCATATTATAGACATTTGCTTTAGGCATTTCTCAAACTCTCCTTTCCTTACCGGTTTCTGGCGGATGCCTTCTGGGGGTTGGCACGTGCGGAAGCCTTCTGCGGGTTGACGCTGGTGCCGGCCTCGCCCTTCTTCTCGCGGATGGTCTTCACGGTGGACTTCAGATAGACAATGCCGCCCTTGGGGCCGGGAACCGCGCCGCAGACAGCGATCAGGTTGAACTCGGGGTCCACGCTCACCACGTCCAGATTCTGGACGGTGACCTGCTCCGCGCCCATGTGGCCTGCGCCGATCTTGCCCTTAAAGATCCGGGAAGGATCGGTACCGGAGCCCATGGAGCCCGCATGGCGGTGCACCGGGCCGCCGCCGTGGGTCATCCGACTGCGGCCGGCGTTCCAGCGCTTGATGACGCCCTGGTAGCCCTTACCCTTGCTGATGCCGGTCACGTCAATGTGATCGCCCTTGGCAAAGGTATCCGCCTTGATCTCGTCGCCCACGTTCATCTCTGCTGCTTTGTTCAGCTTGAATTCCTTGAGCACTTTCTTCATGGGAACTTCCGCCTTCTTCAGGTGGCCCTGTTCCGGCTTGGTGAGCTTCCGTTCCGCAACGTCCTGGAAGCCCAGCTGTACGGCGTTGTAGCCGTCCTTCTCCTCGGTCTTCTTCTGGACCACGACGCAGGGACCTGCCTCGATCACAGTGACCGGGATGACCTTACCGGCTTCGTCAAAGATCTGGGACATGCCGATCTTTCTGCCGATGATGGCCTTTTCCATGTTGGTTTTCCTCCTTAAATAGGTTATTGGTTGGCAAACATGACCATTGGGCTGTCATTGGTTTGTCAACATGACCCGCCTGTCTCACGATAAGGCGACAGGCAGCGGGTACACAAATGCAATATGCCAGCGTTCCTTTGGGATCTGTCTCACCCTGCCTGTCCGCAGGGTGCCGGCTGTTCTCACAGCTTAATCTCGATCTCCACGCCGGCGGGCAGGTCCAGACTCATCAGCGCTTCCACCGTCTTGGGGTTGGGATTGTTGATGTCGATCAGGCGCTTATGGGTGCGGCGCTCGAACTGCTCCCGGCTGTCCTTATACTTGTGGACCGCGCGAAGGATGGTGACAACCTCCTTCTTGGTGGGCAGGGGGATGGGGCCGGAAACGGTGGCGCCGTTTCTCTTGGCGGTCTCCACAATCTTCTCTGCGCTCTGGTCGATCAGCTGATGGTCATAGGCCTTCAGTCGAATCCGGATCATTTCATTCTGTGCCATGTTGCTGCTTTCCTCCTAAAACATACGAAGTGTCATTGTCTCTGCCACGCTCCGTACGGTGGGGAATCCGATACACTTAACCGTGCGTATCACTCCATAAGCATGAAGAAAACCGGCATACTTCGCCGGCTTTTTCCTCTCCTGTCATGGCGATATACGCCATGCAGCAGATTCCCCAGCCGCCCGATTCACGGACATACTCCGCGGAAGTTACCGGTTTTCACCGCAATCTCCCGCATCATCGCAGACTGCGCCCATTCAGGCGCTCATACATAATACTACGAATCTCTCCCTCTGTCAATCATTTTTTCTCGGCTTTCTGCAAAAATTTTGTACAAAACAGGCCCGCTCCACACGCTGTAAAAGGGCATTTTCATTCTCTCGGTTCTATGGTATCATGAAACAGACAAAAATGGATGATCCATAAAGGAAAGGAGCCCAAAATGGCGCACGATCTAATGTACATAGAGTTAAAGACCGGTTATTCCGACGATGGCCCTGCGTGGATCGGGTATGTAAAGGCTTCAAAGAGCGGAAAGACACTTTACTTTAACGACCACGCTTTCCAAAAATGCAGAGGGACATATTCCAATTACAGAGATATTGAAAGCGGAGAGGCGTATTGGATTTCCGGCCTAAAAAAGCGGGAAAGTAACCGCCATTGGGCCGGACATGGAAAAATTGCCGTGGACCGGCGCGCTGTCGGTGAATATCTCAGCCTGATCGGCTGCACGGAATTGCCCTCACACTTATTTGATGTGATAGACATAGAGGACAGCTTCCCCGTCGAACGGGTGCATTCTCTTCTCAATGAAAAAGCGGAAGAATAAAATGTGAAAGGAACACCTGACATGAAATGTTTGGACTGTGGAACGGAAATGGAACACGGCAGTGTCGAAGGCATCGGACAGGGCGGTGGGCACTGGTATGAATTTACCTCAGACGAAGAAAAAAAGAAAACAGGAATCAAAGGCTTCTTCACCAAGAAAACCATCAGCGTTGCATCCTCTGTTTTAGACTCTCCCGCTTGGCATTGTCCGCACTGCAAAAAAATTTTAATGTGGATGAATGCCAAAGAACCATGATCCATTGCGTATCTGCCCCCCAAGGTCCATCTTAGACAACCCCAACCATCTTCCTACCCGAAAGCCCCGCCGCAGCCGCGGCGGGGCTTCTGAGTTTTCATACTATTCCAGCGCGATGGCGTCTCCCCCCAGGCTGACCCGATTGTCCGGGGCGCACCGCTGGCAGAGCTCTTGAAGCGCCAGCAGCTTCGGGTCCCTCCCCTTCCTGCTCTCCAGGCCGGAGAGCGCACAGGTCTCTCCGATCATACCGTACTTGCTCTCTCCTAAGTTGTGGTAGGGCAGAAGATTCATCTCCGGGCGGTTGGGCAGGCTCCCCACGAACCGGGCCGCCGCCGCCACGTCCTCCGCCCCGTCGTTGCAACCCGGGATCAGGGGCAGGCGCACAATGACCCTCCCTCCCCGCTGGGGCAGCGCCTGGCACAGCTTCTGAATATTTTCCAGGATCAGCTCGTTGGGTACCCCGGTCTGCTCCCGGTGCTTTTCGCTGTCCATGTGCTTCAGGTCCACAAACACCGTGTGACAGTACTGGGCCACCTGCCACAAATGGGCCCAAGGGGCAAAGGCCGAGGTCTCGATACAGGTGTTGATATAATTGGTCCGGCACAGCCGCAGGGTTTCCGACGCCACCTCCCACTGGAGCAAGACCTCTCCCCCGGAGAGCGTCACCCCACCGCCGCCCTTCCGGTAAAACGCCGCATCCTTGGCCGCTTCCCGATAGAGCTCACGGGCTGTGTAGGCCCGCCCTGTGATCATCCGGGCCCCGCTGGGACACACCGGTACACAGGCCCCGCACCCCTGGCAGGCGGAAAAATCCACCTGGATTTTCTCCCCGGGCACCAGGGTATTTCTCCCCTGGGGACAGACCGGCACACACTTGCCGCATCCTGTGCACTTGACCGGATTGACCGCCAACTGGGGCGCCGGCGAGAATCCAAAGGGGTTGCTGCACCAGAGACATCGCAGAGGGCACCCCTTGAAAAAGAGAATGGTGCGAATCCCCGGCCCGTCGGTGTTTCGGAACCGTCCGATGTCAAAAACAATCGCCTTCTTTTCTTCCACAGATCCCCCCTCCTTCCCCCCAGGTCTCAGGTGCTTAGAATGTGTGCTCTGTCCGGTTGATGATGTCGTCCTGGACCCGCTCGGCAATGTCCGTCCAATAGACACTGTACCCAGCCACCCGGACCATCAGCGTGGGATAATTCTCCGGGTGGGCCTTGGCATCAATCAGCGTCTGCTTGTTGATGGTGTTAAACTGGACATGGTACACCCCGTAGTCATTGAGCATGGTGCGGACCAGATTGGTAAAATTCCGCATCCCAGCCTCCTTGTAGACAGGCTCCACATAGGTGGCTTCCGGGCAGTCCAGCGGCATGTCACGGATGGTTGTCATGGCGATTCTCCTTTCCTTTACGATTGCTCAATCAGCTCAGACTGGCTGATCCACATGTTCAGCAAGGTGCCGTTGGTATAGGCCGGGAAATCCAGCTTCCCATAGCTCCGGGCCGCGGCGGTGGGGCCGTGGGTGTCGGCCTGCTGGGTGGCGGACATGGTGTCCGAGAGGGGCATACCCGCCAGGCGGCCGTTGGGGGTGGCCCCGGTCATGGCGCCATAGCCCACGTTGGACTGGACCATCTGCACCGCAGCGTCGCAGTAATGCCCCCGGTACATCTTCAGCCGCATGGTACACGTGGAGAACCACTTCCACAGGTCGGCGGCAATGGCGTCGGCAAAGTCGTCGTCGTTGCCGTATTTGGGCGCGGCCTGGAGCTTGGTCCGCAAGTCCTCATAGCCCACAAAGTTCTGCATGCAGGCCGCGCAGACCTCCTCCAGGGTGGCCGCCCGGTCCTCAAAGACCACCTTTTTGATCGCGGCCACCGAGTCCACCATGGTGCCGAACCCACACATGTTCATGGTGGGCCCCACATTGACCTTGGCCCCTCCTGCGGTGGCGTCCTTCCCCTTCTCCAGCGCCCCCTCCAGCAAAACGGTGAAGGTAGGCAGGTTAAACTGTTCGGCCAGCAGCTTTTCACAGATGAGAAGGTTGGCATGGGCCTCGTCGATGGCGTACTTGATCTGCGCCTTCACCGCGTCATAGAACGCCTCAAAGGTCTGGAAGGACCCCGGCGCCCCGCTCTCAAAGGTCAGCAGTTTCCCGGCAAACATGTTGTCCGATTCCTCCGGCATCACCCCATTGGTCACCGCCATCAGGGCCGCCCCGGCCACATTGATGATCCCCGAATCCGTGTGGCCATATTGGAGCCCTTCCGCACCGGGCTCCACACAGCCGATGGGAGAGCCGAACTTCAGGATGTCTTTTCGGGTATAATGGGAGTACCCCTCCAGCCCTCCAGCCCGGTGCTCCAGCATGGAGTAGAGCCCCTCGCAGTTGAAGAAGGAGGGATGCCCCATCCCCTCTGCGGCCAATTCGCAGGCCTCATAGAGCAGGGAATCCGGGGTTTTCTGGTGCAGAAGCAGGCTCACCGCCGGCGAAGTGGTCTTGGCATAGCGCATGGCCCGCAGGCAGAGATAGGACAGTTCGTTGGAGGCGTCCCTCCCGTTCTCGTCCAGGCCGCCCACATCCAGGTGGGGATAGCGGTAATAGCCGCCGAAAATATAGGCCATCTGGGTGGACTGGAACCACACGTTGGAGGTCACCCGGACATACAGTTCCTCAATGAGCTCCATGGCCTTCTCCGGGGTCAAAATCCCCTTCTCAATATCCTCCTTATAATAAGGATACATATACTGGTCAAAGCGTCCCCAGGTGATGGAAGGCCCCGCCCCCTCCACGAAAAGGAAAAAGCACACCGCCCACGCCGTTTCGCAGGCGTCATGGAAGGAGGTGGCGGGCCCCCAGGGCACCCGCTTCATCATGGCGGCCATGTTCTCCAGCTCCTGCTTCCGTACCGGGTCCTTCTCCTCCCGGGCCCGCCGGGCACAGGCTGCGGACAGCCGCTCTCCCCAGTCCCGGATGGCCTCCAGCACCTCCAGGATTCCAGTGTAAAAGATCCGCTTGTCAATGGATTCCGGGTCATTGGGGTCCAGCGCCTCCAGCAGCCGCTGGGCCTTTTCATAGTACTTGACAAAGCCATGCTGGATTACATCGGTCCAGGCCGGGATGAAATGGGACCCGTTGGCGCAGAGGTAGTTGGACACATCGGAAACCCCTCCAAACTGTCCCCGGTTCCACTCCCGCTGGCTCACATAGTGGCCCCACTGGACCGCCATGGTCTTATCCTTCCAATAGGGGAGCAGTTCCTCCTCCAACTCCCGATAGTCCTCGTCGGTGATGTCAAAGGGGTCATAGGTCCGCTCCCGCAGGTTGGGCAGGTCCTCCGCCAGCCAGTGGGCGTGGAGCTCAATGGCGAAATTGGCCCCCCGAATCTTTTGGGTGGGCCAGCCCACCAGTTGTTCGTGGTCATAGACGTTGTCGCTGAGGGTCCGGTAGACCTCCGCCGAGGCCTTGTACCGGCGCATGAGACTGGGCATGCCCTCAGTCTGTTTGTAAATCTTCGTGTAGGCCCGGGCCCGGGTGATGTCCACATTGGGCCGGTTGGCATGGAGCATGCCGTTGAGTGCCTGGATTCGTTTGGTGCTGCCCACCTGGGCAACGGTGCCCGCCCGCAGCTCATTGCCCAGGGCGGCGCCGGCGGTGGCGTTGGTATGGACTGCCATAACACTTCTCCCTTCCGGGAAGCAGGGGGTATCCCCGCTCCCCCTTCGTCAATCAATCACGCCTTTGGCCACCCAATCCATGATCTGGTCGTAGTCGTGCCCAAACAGAAGGGTGGCGTGGTAGGCCTTCTCCATCTCCTTGATCCGCTTCAGGTTGTCAAAAAACTCATCGGTTGTCTTGTTGATGGTCCCGCCGGGGGGCAGCTCTTTTTCATAGCTCTCTGCGGTATAAATGGTGTCACTGGTGGTGAGGATGGTGCCGTGGTGGTCGGTTTTCAGCACCATACCGATGACGCCCGGGGTGTGGGAAGCCTGAATGAAGAGTTCCAAGTCCTCCGCCAGCTTGGTCGTCTCCCGAATGGTTTGAAACTGAATCCCCTCCACATCGAACAGAGACCGGATGTACGCCCCGCCGTTGCCGGTCATCACACTCCAGTAGGCGTTTTTCAGGTCCGCCTCTGAGACCAGCACACGCCGGATGGCCTTGGTCCCCACAAAGTGCTTCAGCCCGCCGGCGTGGTCGAAGTGAAGGTGGGAGAGGATGATTAAGTCGATGTCATCCGGGGTCAGCCCCTTTTGGGCCAGCGCCTCCTGAATGGAGATCATCTCCGTAATGGGGTAATCATGGAGCATCTCCTCTGTGTAAACCGCCGAAAAATCCTCACAGTTTCCCGTGTCATACAGAATATTCCCCAGGGTGGGATGCTGGATCAGGATGGCGACCGCCGGGGATTGCACCATCGCCCCCTCATCCTTCCAGTCCACCAGGCGAAACTTGGGAAACTCCATCTTTCCCAGATACAGAATGCTGATTTTCATGCCCATGGCACGCACGCTCCTTTCCTTCCCAATAAGCTCTTTCGTTTTCAAACCCATCTCTTCCCGGTTTCCCCGGCGGGTCAGCGCTCTCCTCGTTCCATCTCCCCCAGCACCTGGTCCGCCACAGCCAGGGTACGCCGGATATCCTCCTGGGTGTGGGCCACTGACAGGTATTCCCTGCCCCGTCGGTCGGTGAACCGGACGCCATACTCCTCGCACCCCGCCACAAAGCGGGTGTAGGACGCCAGGTCCGCCTGGGTCAGCCAGTCCCGGAAGTCTTCCACATCCTCTGCAAAGCCAAAGTACAGGATAAAAATGCTGCCCACATGCCGAAGGTACAGGGGCCTGTGGTACTTCCGCGCCAAGGCCCGGAATCCCGTCTCCAGCTGCTGGGCCAGCCCCTCCAAATGGGCATACACCCCCGGCTGGGACAGGGTTTCAATGGTGGCCAGCGCCGCAGCCACCCCGATGGGATTCCCATTGAAGGTCCCCGAGGCGGGGACCCCGCAGGCCATGACCTCCCGCCGGCCCACCACGGCGCCAAAGGGGTAGCCGCTGGCGATGGCCTTGGCAAAGGTGGACAGATCAGGGGTGACCCCATAGTAGGCCTGGGCCCCGCCCAATGCCAGTCGGAAACCGGTGATCACCTCGTCAAAGATCAGCAGGACCCCATACTTCCGGGTCACCTCCCGCACTCCCTCCAGATAGCCCGGTTTGGGCAGGATGGGGCCGGAATCACACATACAGGGCTCCATGAGCACCGCCGCGATCTCCCCTCCTCGGGCGGCCAGGGTGCGCTCCAGCGCCGGCAGGTCGTTCCAGGGCAGGACGATCAGGTCCTCTGCGGAGGACAGCCGCTGTCCCTTGGTATGGAGGATCTTGCGGGGGTTCTCCCGGTCCCCCAGCTCCTCCACGCAGGAGGCGTCAATGCTGACCTTCTCCTCATCGGACCAGCCATGGTACTGCCCTTCAAACTTCACAATCTTATACTTTCCTGTGTAGGCCCGGGCCAGCCGGAGGGCATACATCACCACCTCGGTTCCCGAGTTCTGATAGGCCACCAGCTCCGCCGAGGGAATGATCTCCACCAGCCGTTGAGACAGCCGTTTCAGGTCCTCCGTGGGGGCGGAGAAATGGCTCCCCCGCCGCAGCTGCTCCGCTACCGCCCGGTCCACCGCCGGCGGGCAATAGCCCAGCAGCATGGGCCCAAAGCCCAACACGTAGTCAATGTATTCGTTGCCGTCCACATCGTATAACTTCGACCCTTTCCCATGGGTCATAGCCACCGGATAGTCCCGGTAGCTGCTGACGTGGAAGGAACTCCCCACCCCGTCCAGCAGGTAGGGCACGGTCTGCTGATGCAGCCGGCGGGAGCCTTCCGTCTGATACCGCCTCATGTCGTCCTCCTCCCCCGGCCCTGGAGCTTCCGCACAGAGCGCCCCGCCGGGAAGCACTTGCTCTTCTCTCCTCTATTGAACCCCCCGCCCGCTGGAAAATCAAGGCACAGAACCCCATAGACTCATTCCTTTTTCGCATGAATTGTGGTATACTAATTGGAAAGGGGGTGCGTTTTTTGAACATCGATCACCTGCGCTACTTTCTGGTCCTCTCCCAGGAGATGCATTACAGCCGGGCCGCCCAGCGGCTGAACATCTCACAGTCCGGTCTCAGCCACGCCATCGCGGCCCTGGAGCAGGAGTTGGGGGTCTCCCTGTTTCAAAAAAGCGGCCGGGGGATTGCCCTGGGCCGGTACGGCGCCGCCCTGCTCTCCCAAGCCCAGCAGATTGTAGCCCTGGCTGACAGCTGCCTGCGGCACTTCCAGATGCTGCGGGAGGGGGTGGGGACCCTCCGCCTGCAGACCATTCCTCTGCTCATCATCCCCACCGTGACCCGTCTGTGCCGCCAGTTCAAGCAGGCCAACCCCGGCTGCGACTTTGAGTTCTCCACCGGCATGTCCAGCCAGGTCTGCCAGTCGGTGATCCAGGGCAAGGCGGACATCGGCTTCTGCTCCAAAATCCTCCCCGATCCCCAGCTGGTCTACGCGGCCATCCAGCGCCGGGCCATGGTGGCCGCCGTCCCTCTGGACCACCCTTTGGCCCGCCAGGACACCGTGACCTTAGAGGAAACCCTCCCCTACCCCCACGTGACCTATTCCTGGCTCAGCGGGCAGCGCGACCCGGTAGACCGCCTCTTTGCTCCCGTCCGGGACCGGTGGCACATCGCCTACCAGGTGGAGGACGCCAACTTCATTTTGGAGCTGGTGGCCCAGGGCTTTGGCATCACGGTCCTGCTGGACACCCCGCCTGTCCACCGCCCGGATGTAAAGGTCCTCCCCCTCACCCACCCGGTGCAGGAGAGTGACTTCTACATCGTCCGCCGAAGCGCCCCTCACCCCATGGGCAGCGTGGAGCGGTTTTTCGATTTTTGCGTGGCGGAATCCCAGAAGGAAACAGATCCTTCTCTTTAACAACTTCCTCTCACACAAAAACAGCCGTTTGGAACGCATTCCAAACGGCTGTTTTTAGATTCTCTTTAGGAAAGGGCACTGTACGCCACAGCGGTCTGCGCCGCCAGTTTCGCGTTGTTGAAGACCAGCTGAATGTTCGCCTCCAAGCTGTCTCCGCCGGTAATCTCCTTCACCTTTGCCAGCAGGAAGGGGGTGGTCTGCTTCCCGTGAATGCCCTTTTCGTCGGCCTCCGCCACCGCCTGGTCAATAACGGCGTTGATGGCATCGGCGTCCATAGAATAGGCCTGGGGAATGGGGTTGGCCACCAGGATACCGCCCTTCAGTCCCAGGGTATGGTGGGTCTTCAGCACCTTGGCCAGCTCCTCCGGGCTGTTCACCTGGTAGTCCACCGCCAGGCCAGAGGTCCGGGTGTAGAAGGCGGGCAGCTCCTTGGTCTGGTAGCCCAGCACAGGCACCCCCTTGGTCTCCAGATACTCCAGGGTGAGCGGGAGGTCCAGAATGGCCTTGGCGCCGGCGCAGACCACCATCACGTCCGTCTGGCCCAGCTCCTCCAGGTCCGCGGAGATGTCCATGGTGGTCTCCGCCCCCCGGTGGACACCGCCGATTCCCCCGGTGGCAAAAATTTTGATACCTGCCATGTGAGCGATCATCATGGTGGTGGTCACCGTGGTGGCGCCGTCCGCTCCCTGGGCCACCAGCACAGACAGGTCCCGGCGAGAAGCCTTGGTCACTGCCTGGCCCTGCTTGCCCAGGTACTCGATCTCCTCCTTGGTCAGACCCGCCTTCAGCCGGCCGCCCAGGACGGCAATGGTGGCGGGCACCGCCCCATTCTCCCGGATGATCCGCTCCACCTGCAGCGCGGTCTCCACGTTCTGGGGATAGGGCATGCCATGGGAGATGATGGTGGATTCCAGGGCCACCACAGGCTTGCCCTGGGCAACTGCCTGGGCCACCTCGGGGTTCACGTCAAGATACTGATTCATATTCTTTCCTCCTGTTCTTGCATCCGCTGCTGTACCGCGTCTGCGGAGAGCGCGGGATTGATGGTTTTTTCTCCTTCCACCGCGATGGCCGCCGCGGCGTTGGCGGCCCGGGCGCTGTCAGCCAGGTCCTTTCCCTCCAGGAATGCCCATCCCAGGGCCGCAGCAAAGGCATCCCCTGCCCCGGTGGCGCTGTGCATCTGGGCAGGACAGCACGGGAACCACACGTCCCGTTGGTGATCGGCGGCAAAAACGCCCTCCTCGCCCAGGGAGATAAACACCCGCTCCAGACCGGTCTCCAGCAGCTTTTCCGCCGCACGGCGGGCGCTGGCCCGGTCGGTGATCTTCACCCCGGAAAGGGATTCCGCCTCCATGCGGTTGGGCTTGAGGGTGTGGAGCTTCCCCAGAATGGGCCTCACCTTCTCCGCCTTCACCGTGGACACCGGGTCCACCAGCAGCGGCGCGGTGCAGTGGTCGGCCAGGTAGGCCAGGGCGCCGGCGGGCAGATTGGCGTCGGCCACCACCAGGGCCGCCCCGTTGAGGTACCCCTGGTGCCGGGCAAAGTAAGCAGGGGTGAGCTCCTCATAGATTCCCATGTCGGAGACCGCCAGGGCCATGTCCCCCGTCTCGTCGCTGAGGAACAGATAGGTGGACGTGGTCCCCCCCGGCACGTGGAGCGCCCGGCTCAGGTCAATCCCCAGCCGCTCGCAGGAGTCCATCACCTGCCCAGCGTGGGGGTCCTCTCCCAGCGCCGTCAGCAGGGAGACCTTGACCCCCAGCAGCCGTAGGTTGTGGGCAATGTTCCGCCCCACGCCCCCCATGCTCACCGTAACCTTGCCGGGGTTGGAATCCCGCCCCACCAGCGGGCCGGCGGACTGTCCCCCGATGTCCACATTCACCGCGCCGGCCACCACCACGTAGCCGCCGGCGGGCAGGATGTAACCCCGGCCCACAATGTGGCCCTTCTTCATCAGGTTGGAGATATGTACCGCCACCGAAGAGCGGGTAATCCCCGCCCGCTCGGCCAGGGCCTCCTGGGAGATCATCGGGTCCTCTGTAATCCAGTCCAGAATCTGCTGCTCCCGCTGGGTCATCCCCTCACCTCCATAAGCAAAAGTTTTATTTTTCGTCACTTGTTTATTTTATCACAATTTCTCTTCCTGTCAAGGGGGATTTCTTCCGTCCCGACAGGATCTGCCCTTCCGCGTCCTTTTCTTCCCGGCCCCCAAAATAATCATTTCATATCACTCCATAAAATTGCCCTACCCATGAAGCGCCGCACCGGCTGATCCCTCTGACCCCCAGTGTACCAAGTAAGCGCGGCCCTTCTCCGAGGAGAAGGGCCGCGCTTTCGATGGCACGGACAAATAACAGCACAGCGCCCCGAATGGGAACGGACACAAAAAAGAAACGTCTTGAAATTTTAGAATTTCAAGACGTTTCTTGGTGGAGACAACAGAACTCGAATCTGTGACCTCTCGCGTGTGAGGCGAGCGCTCTACCAGCTGAGCTATGCCTCCATATGGTGACCCGTACGGGACTCGAACCCATGTTACCGCCGTGAAAGGGCGGTGTCTTAACCACTTGACCAACGGGCCAGGCTGGTTCCGGGAGGTGACCCTCCCAAAACCAATGGTAGCGGCAACTGGATTTGAACCAGTGACACTTCGGGTATGAACCGAATGCTCTAGCCAACTGAGCTATGCCGCCGCGTCCGCCCGCCGTAACGAGCGATGTTTAGTATACCCAAAAAGCCTCCATTTGTCAAGAGGCATTTTAAATTTTTCCATTTTTCTTTGTTCCATCAATTCCCGTCAGCAGATACACCAGCATTTCGGTCATTTTTTCCAAAGATTCCACTGGGATATACTCATAGACCCCGTGGAAGTGATAGCCGCCTGTGGAGAGGTTGGGACAGGGCAGGCCCAAATAGCTCAGCCGCGCCCCATCGGTCCCCCCGCGGATGGGGACGTCCCGGGGCTCCACCCCCGCCTTACGAAAGGCCGCCCGGGCCCAGTCCAGCAACTGGGGGTGGGGGAGAATCCGCTCCTTCATATTGTAGTAGGAGTCGGTGAGGATAACCTCCACGGAACCGGGCCCATACTGTCTCTCCAGATAGGCGCCGATCCGGGTCAGGGTCTCCTTTCTCTCCGCGAAACGGGCCTGGTCATGGTCCCGGATGATCCACTCCAGCCTTGCCTGGCTCTCGTCCCCGGTCATGGCGCACAGATGATAGAACCCCTCATATCCCTCCGTATGGGCCGGCGCCTCCGCCGGGGGTACCATGGCGATGAACTGCGCCGCCATCAGGCAGGCGTTCCGCATCTTGTTTTTTCCCTCCCCTGGGTGGATGTTCACCCCGTGGAGGAGAACCGTCCCAGCGGCGGCGTTGAAGTTCTCATACTCCAGCGTCCCCAGCGGACCCCCGTCCACCGTATAGGCAAACGCGGCGCCCAGCCGCGCCAGGTCCACATAGTCCGCCCCCCGGCCTACCTCCTCATCCGGGGTGATGCACACCGCCACCCGTCCATGGGCCAGCCGCGGGTCACGGACCAGACGTTCCACCGCAGCAAAAATCTCCGCCACGCCGGCCTTGTCATCCGCCCCCAGCAGAGTGGTCCCGTCGGTGACCACCAGCTGCTTGCCCACCTGCTCCAGCAAGTCGGGAAACGCCGCCGGAGACAGGGCAATCCCCTTCTCCTCATTCAGGACCAGCACGCCTCCCTCATAGGAGACAACCCGGGCCTTCATCGGTCCCCCGGGGACCCGGGGCGCCGTGTCCATGTGGGCGATGAGGGCAATCACCGGGACGTCCTCCCGTCCGGGGGTGGCCGGGAGCCACCCATAGACCGCGCCGTTGTCCGCCAGGCAGGCCCCTTCCAGGCCCATCTCCGCCAGCTCCCGGGCCAAAACCCTGCCCAGCGCCCGCTGTTTCTCCGTGGAAGGGGTCGCCTCCGACCCCTCCTCGGACTGGGTATCAAAGGTAATATACTTCAAAAACCGCTCCAATGCTGTCATCTGTTCTCTCACGCCTCCTCCCACGCTTTGGCCCGCTCCAGGGCTTTTTGCCAGCGGGCATACTCCCGGCTCCGGTCGGTTTTGGGCGCGTAAGCCCTGCCCGGCGCCCCCTCCCGGGCAATCTCCTGGGGGCTGTGCCACAGTCCCGCGCCCAGGCCCGCCAAGCAGGCCGCGCCCCAGGCGGTGGTCTCCACCACCGCCGGCCGTTCCACCGGCACTCCCAGCAGATCGGCCTGATACTGCATCATAAAATCGCTGACACTGGCCCCGCCGTCCACCCGAAGGGACTGGATGGGCCGCCCGGCGTCCCGCTCCATGGCGGCAATGAGGTCCGCCGTCTGGTAGGCAATGCCCTCCAGGGCCGCCCGGCAGAGGTGGGCCCGGGTGGTCCCCCGGGTGAGTCCCACCACCGTGCCCCGGGCATACATGTCCCAGTGGGGCGCCCCCAGCCCGGTAAAGGCGGAGACCAGGTACACGCCGCCGTTGTCCGGCACCTGTTCAGCCAGTCTGTCACAGTCGCTGGCCTGCCGGATGATCCCCAGCTCGTCCCGCAGCCACTGAATGGAGGAGCCGGCGTTGAACACGCTCCCCTCCAGGATATAGGTAGTCTTCCCCTCCAGGCCCCATCCAATACAGGTGAGCAGGCCATTTTGCGACAGCACCGGGGTCTCCCCCGTGTTCATCAGGGTAAAGCAGCCCGTCCCGTAGGTGTTTTTCAGCTGTCCCGCCTGAAAGCATCCCTGGCCAAAGAGGGCTGCCTGCTGGTCTCCCGCCGCCCCCCGGATGGGGAGCCCCGCCAGGTCCTGCAAATGAGGGACCCCCGAGGCGATGGTTCCCAAGTCCCCGCTGTTTTCCACCGGCTGGGGCAGCCAGCCCATGGGAACGTCCAGCAACTGGCACAGGGTCTCATCCCAGCACCGGCGGTGAATGTCAAAGAGCATGGTCCGGCAGCAGTTGGAGTAGTCCGAGGCATGGACCTTTCCCCCGGTGAGATTCCACAGCAGCCAGCTGTCCACCGTACCGCAGAGCAGCTCTCCCCGCTCCGCCCGCCGCCGGGCGCCGGGGGTGTGCTCCAGCAGCCACCGGTATTTGGTGCCGGAGAAATAGGCGTCCGGCAGCAGCCCGGTCCGGGCCCGAATGGCCTCCGTATACCCCTGCTCCCGCAGCTGGGTGCAGAACGCCGCGGTCCGCCGGCACTGCCAGACAATGGCGCGCCCCACCGGCTTGCCGGTCTCCCGCTCCCACATCAGCGCGGTTTCCCGCTGGTTGGCCAACCCCACCCCGGCGATTTGACCGGGCCGCACGCCGCTCTGGGCCACGCATTGGGCCGCCGCCCGGAGCTGGCTGTCCAGCAGCTCCAAAGGATCGTGCTCCACCCAGCCGGGCTGCGGATAATACTGCGAGAAGGGAATCTGTGCCGAAGACACCACTGAACCCTGCCGGGTAAACAGGATCGCCCGGGAGCTGGTGGTGCCTTGATCCAGCGCCAAGAGATAGTCCGTCATCGAAATCGCCCCGCTTTCTTGACGAGGGCCATCGGTTGCGGTATGATGCCCTCACCATCGGTTTTTCCTTAGTGTAGCATGTCCGTGGGACATTTTCCACCCATTTCCGAAAGGAGGTCCCCCTTGCATTACCCCAACGTCACCTCTGCTGTCTTTCTCTCCCGGCCCAACCGGTTTGTGGCCCAGGTCCTTTTGGAGGGGGAAGTGATCACCGTCCATGTCAAAAACACCGGCCGCTGCCGGGAGCTTCTCCTCCCCGGGGCCCAGGTCTGGCTGACCAAGAGCACCAACCCCAACCGAAAGACCGCCTATGACCTCATCGCGGTACAGAAAGGAGCCCGGCTCATCAACATGGATGCCCAGGCTCCCAATCAGGTCTTTTATGAATGGGCCGCCGCCGGCCACTTTGTCCCCCAGCTCACCTTACTCAAACCGGAGTGCCGTCACGGGGACTCCCGCTTTGATTTTTACTGGGAGGCCGGGCCCCGCAAGGGCTTTGTCGAGGTCAAGGGGGTTACCCTGGAGAGGGACGGGGCCGCCTACTTCCCTGACGCCCCCACCCAGCGGGGCATAAAGCATCTCCACGGCCTGACAGACAGTTTGGCCCAAGGTTATGAGGGGGCCGTATGCTTCGTCATTCAAATGGAGCAGGCGGACTTTTTCGCCCCCAACGACCACACCCACCCCGCCTTTGGACAAGCTCTGCGCCAGGCGGCCCAGGCGGGGGTTGCCGTTCTGGCCCGCTGCTGTACCGTCACCCCGGACAGCCTGACCCTGGGAGAGGCGGTGCCCGTTCGGTTATCCCCCTGACGCCCCCTCCTTCCAGGCCGCTCTCTCCCGGCGAATCCGCCGCCCCTTCTCCACCATGGTGACGCTGATGCCCGCCCAGATGATGACAAAGGCGATAAGCTGATCCACCTGCAGCGCCTCTCCAAAGTAGAGCAGGCCCACCAGGAATTGGAGGGTGGGGTTAATATACATGAGAATGCCTGAAAAGTAGTAGGGAATCTCCCGTACCCCCAGGTTAAACAGGAGCAGGGGCACCGAGGTCACCACCCCGCTGGCCGGCAGCAGCCACAGGGCCGCATCCCCCAGCACAGCCGCCGTGCCCCCCTGGTGGGCCGTCCACCAGCCGGAAAAGGCCAGGGCCAGCGGCGTCATCCACAGGGTTTCCATAAACAGCGAAGTCTGGGCCGTCAGGGTGATTTTCTTCTTCAGGGCCCCGTAAATGGCAAAGGGAATGGCCACCATCAGGGCCAGCACAGGCAGGCTCCCTGTGCGGACCGTCAAAAACACGATGCCCGCCCCAGCGCACAGAAAGGTGACCTTCTCCCCCGGACTGGGTTTTTCCCGAAAGGCAAGGACCCCGATGAGACCCACCGCCACCGGCTCAATGAAATAGCCCATGCTGGCCTGGAGCACATGCCCACTGTTGACCGCGTAGATGTACATACCCCAGTTGAGGGTAATGAGAACCCCGCACAGCAGGCAGTTGACCATGGTTTTTCGGTCTCGGAAAGCCGCCGCAACCTCCCGCCCCCGTCGGGTAAACAGCAGGTACAGCCCCATAAAAACCAGGGACCAGATGATCCGCTGGGCCAGGACATAGACCGAGTTTACCTGGGCCAGAAAGCGCCAGAAAATGGCCAAGATTCCCCACAGCACATAGCACCCGGTCACTGTCATCAGCCCCAGGGTTTTCTTTTGCTCCATCGGCAGCCCCCTCTCTTTTCTCTCTTTTTCATTCTATCCCCTCAAACCCAACCCTGTCAATCGGAACTTTCCCGGCCTGATTTCTCCGTTCAAAATAGGTCCTGCCGGAAGAAACTCCAGCCGTTTCACAAAACAGCATTCCTTCGTTTCCCCGTGAGCAATAAGAAGTTAACTTCTTTTCTCTTGACATTCCCTTTGCCTTGCTATAATATGAAGTTAACTTCCTAAGAAGTAAGCTTCCTATTTCAGAGGTGAGGAGTGTGAAAACGATCATCAAGGATTTACGGACTGCCGCCGGGTTGACACAACAGCAGCTTGCCAACCAGGTGCGCGTAACAGTGAGGACCATCAATTCCATAGAACGGGGCGAATATAACCCGTCGTTGGTACTGGCCTACAAAATTGCGCGCTTATTCAACACGACAGTGGAGGAATTGTGCTGTTTGAAAGAAAATGTGACGTTGGAGGAAGGACAACATGAGGATCAAAGATAAAAAAATGTTTGTACGGGGCATTTTACTCCTGCTTCTTGGCGTTGGTATTGCCATATCAAGGTTTTGTATATTCACCGACGCTACGCACGGTATGTTAAGGCCGATCATATTCATCGGAATCTGCCTCCTTGCCGCTCTTTATCACATGGTCATGGCGCTACATATTGACGGTGAAGAAGAAGGGGAGGAACTATAAACATGCAATTATTCAATGGAAAAAGCAAACTATTCGGTGTGCTATTGGTATTAGCTGCTTTCTTCAGCTTCTATCTCGGCGATATTACTACACTCACACCCCCACAAAAAGCCACGGCAGGCGTTGCTCTCGTTATCCTTGTTCTGCTGGCCCTTATTTTTGCCCTTAGACCTAAGAAAACGGAGGAGGATTTGATTGCAGAGCAGGACGAAAGAAATCAATACATCGAGTTAAAATGTGCCGCGAAAGCCTTTCGGGTTGCGCTACATGCATCATTTATGACAATTATCGCTGGCATGATTGCCTTCGGCCTGACTCGGGAATATGCCTTTATCTGGCTGGTTATGGGCGGTATTTTACCTTATGGGGCATCGAGAATTGCCTATATCGTTTCTGCATTCCGCTACGATAAGTAACCTGCGCCGGTCGCCCGGTTCTTTTCTCTTGTATTTTCCGACACCTTTCGATATAATGAAAAAGTTGTACTGTAATGGTACCCAAAGCCTCATGACACTTGACAAAGGAGACGTTTCCATGGCTTCTAAACTCTTCACCGCCGGTCAGATCGGCACCCTGACCCTGCCCAACCGGGTCATCCGTTCCGCCACCCAGGACCCCTTCGGCCGCCGGGACGGCACCTGCGCCCCGGAGCAGGTGGAACTCTACCGCGAGATCGCCGCAGCCGGCACCGGCGCCATCATCACCGCGTACAGCTACATCTCCCCGGAGGCCCGTTCCACCGGCATCCAGGTGGGTTTTGCCACCCCGGAACAGCGGGCCAGCCAGAAGGAAGTGCTGGACGCCGTCCACGCCGCAGGCGGGCGCCTGATCCTCCAGCTCATGCACGCCGGCATGAATGTCTTCATGCCGGAAAAGCACGTGGCAGGGGGCAAGCTGCTGGCCCCCTCCGGCGGCATGAAAGCCCCCAACGAAATGGAAACCACGGAGATCACCGCGGCGGATCGGGAAAAAATCCGCAACGACTTTGTGGACGCAGCCAAGGCCGCCCAGGAGATGGGGTTTGACGGCATCCAGCTCCACTGCGCCCACGGCTACCTCCTCAGCCAATTCCTGGACCCCAACACCAACCACCGCACCGACGAATTCGGCGGCAGTGCGGAGAATCGGTTCCGCTTCGCCGGGGAATGTCTCTCCGCCATCCGCCAGGCCGTGGGCAAGGACTATCCCATCCTGGTGAAGGTCAACACCAACTGCGCCGGAGAGGCTGACGAGGCCTATGCCCAGGATATTCTCTACTTCTGCCGCCAGTTTGAAGCCCTGGGTGCCGATGCCATTGAGCTGTCCGGCTACAACTGGTTGGGCCTCGGCAAGAAAAAGATCCCCACCTTCTATCTGGACCGGGCCGTACAAATCCGTCAGGCGGTCTCCATCCCCCTGATCCTGGTGGGCGGGGTCCGCGGCCCTGAGACCGCCCAGCAGATCCTGGACGCCGGCATCGACTTCGTCTCCGCCTCCCGTCCCTTCATCTGCCAGCCCGACTTCGTCCGCCACCTGGAGCAAGGCGAGGACTCTCCCTGCGTCGGCTGCACCAAATGTCTGGGCAATATCTGGTCCAAGGAGGGCCGCCGCTGCATCAAGCACGAAATTCCAGCCGCCTTTGCCAACAACCAGGCCTAATCAGTCCCAAAACGCGGACCCAACACCGGAGGAAGTTTCCTCCGGTGTTTTTTTGCCATCCTTTTCCTTTGACATCCCCTGACAGGCTGGTATACTATTCGTACATACGTTCGATTTTTTGGCCATTCCCTTCAGGAGGTGTCCCCTATGACCCTTGCCGAAAAGCTCACCATTCTCACCGACGCCGCCAAGTATGATGTGGCCTGTACCTCCAGCGGAGGAGACCGGCGGGGCGGCCGCCTGGGCAAAACCATCGCGGCCGGCTGCTGCCATTCCTTTTCCGCCGACGGCCGGTGTATCTCCCTGCTCAAGCTTCTGCTCACCAATGTCTGCGTCTACGACTGCCAATACTGTGTGAACCGGACCTCCAATGACCTGCCCCGGGCCATGTTCACCCCCCGGGAGCTGGCGGACCTCACCATTGACTTCTACCGCCGCAACTATATTGAGGGGCTCTTCCTCAGCTCCGCCGTGGTCCGCAGCCCCGACTACACCACAGAACTGATGATCCGAACCCTGACCCTATTGCGGGAGGACTACGGGTTCTCCGGCTACATCCACGCCAAGGCCATCCCCGGCGCCGATCCCCTGCTCACCGCCCGGCTGGGGCGGCTGGCTGACCGCCTGTCGGTGAACATCGAGCTCCCGTCCTCCAAAAGCCTGGCGCTTTTAGCACCGGACAAAAAGACCGACGCCATTTTTCAGCCGATGGCTCAGATCAAACAGGAAATTTTACAGTCCAAGGCAGAGCGCCAGAAGTTTCGCCACGCCCCGGCCTTCGCCCCGGCGGGGCAGTCCACCCAGATGATCGTGGGGGCCTCGGATGAGACAGACTATCACATTCTCAAGCTCTCGGAGGGGATGTACCGGAAATACGGCCTCAAGCGGGTCTTTTTCTCCGCCTATGTTCCTGTGACCCACAGTCCTCTGCTCCCCTCCCCCCTGTCCTTCCGGCCGCCCCTGCTGCGGGAGCACCGGCTGTACCAGTCAGACTGGCTGCTTCGATTTTACCACTTCCAGGCAGACGAGCTTCTCTCCCCCGATCACCCCACCCTAAACCCCCAGCTGGACCCCAAATGCAGCTGGGCCATGTCCCACCTGGAATACTTTCCCGTGGAGGTCAACACCGCGGATTATCACACCCTCCTGCGGGTCCCGGGCATCGGGGTGGTCAGTGCCCGGCGGATTCTCTCCGCCCGGCGGTGGCGGTCTTTGGATCACACCGCCCTGGGCAAGCTGGGGGTGGTTCTGAAGCGGGCCCAGTATTTCATCACCTGCTCCGGCAAAATGACCCCCGCCCTCCGGGTTACCCCGGCAGGGGTCCTGCGGGCCCTGACCCTCCTGGAGGCCCCCGCTCTGCCCGCGCCCTACGAACAGCTCTCCCTTTTCCCCGCCTGAAAGGAGGTTCTGATGTCCACCTGGCCCCCATGCGCGATGCTGTATGACGGCTCCTTCGCCGGCTTTCTCACCTGCGTCGGAGAGAGTTTCCGGCAGAAGGTCTATCCCTTCTACTTTCTCTCCCCTGGCGTGGAGCAGATCTCCCTGTACCCCATTCTGGAAACTCCCACCGACCAGGCCCTGGCCAAGTCGGTCTACCGCAGCCTGGAGGAAACCGTCTCCTCCACCTTCCGCCGGCTGATCACGTACAGCTTCCTTACCTGCCTGCCCCAGCGGGAGCGAACTATGTTCGACCTGATCTATCTGGCCTTTCACCAGGCCCTGCCCCAGGACCTTACCGACGACCGGGTCCTCCTGCTCACCCGGGCCATCCAGCACCTGACCCATGAGGCCCACCAGCTCAAGGGATTCGTCCGCTTTGCAGACTACGGCGGTGTCTTGGTGGGCCAGATTGCCCCGAAGAACCGGGTGCTCCCCCTGCTCCGCCCTCACTTCTGCCAGCGGCTACCGGAAGAAGCCTTTCTCCTCCACGACAAAACCCACCGGGAAGGCCTCTTCTACGCCGACCGCAAGTGGAAAATCCGTCCCGTGGACCATCTGGACCTGGACCGACCGGACCAGGCCGAACTGCAATGTCAGGCTCTCTGGCGGCGGTTCTATCAGACCATCGCCATTCCCGCCCGCCACAACCCCAAGTGCCGCATGTCCCACATGCCCAAGCGTTACTGGGACAACCTGCCGGAGATGCAGCCCGACCCCATGTCCACCCCCCAATAGTCCCTCTCCAGCCTGTTTTCTTCTTTTCATCTGTCATTCTTTTCCAGAAATACCCCCGCCCCATCTTGACCCCGGACAAGGGGCATAGTATAATTCAGTCATATCCTGGGAAACCCCCAGAAATTTTGAGGAGGAGAATTCCAACCATGCAGGCTGTTCTATGGCCCTTATTGCTGCAAGTCATCCTAATCGCCCTTAACGCCGTCTTTGCCTGCGCGGAGATCGCGGTGATCTCTGTCAACGACAACAAGCTGGCGCAGCTGGTAGCCCAAGGGGACAAGCGCGCCCTGCGGCTGGCCCGGCTCACCAGCCGCCCGGCCCAGTTCCTGGCAACCATTCAAATTGCCATCACCCTGTCCGGCTTTCTGGGCAGCGCCTTTGCCGCCGACCACTTCTCGGACCGGCTGGTGGCCCTTCTGCTGCGCGCCGGGGTCCCCATCCCGGAAAAGACCTTAGACACCCTTTCCGTCATTCTCATCACCCTGCTGCTCTCCTATTTCACCTTAGTCTTCGGGGAACTGGTGCCCAAGCGGCTGGCCATGAAAAAATCAGAGTCCCTGGCCATGGGGCTGTCCGCCCTGATCTCCGCCATTTCGGCCATCTTCGCCCCGGTGGTCACGGTGCTCACCGCCTCCACCAACGGCGTCCTCCGTCTGCTGGGGGTGGACCCCAACGCCGACGAGGAGGAGGTCAGCGAGGAAGAGATCAAAATGATGGTGGACCGGGGCAGTGAGAAGGGGGTCTTTGACTCCGCCACCAAGGAGTTCATTCAGAATGTCTTTGAATTTGACGACCTCACCGTGGGAGAATTCGCCACCCACCGCACAGAACTGGACCTGCTCTGGACAAGCCAAACCACCGAGGAATGGAAGCAGATCCTCTTTGAAACCCGGCACACCCGCTATCCCGTCTGTGCCGGCTCGGTGGACCAGGTGGTGGGTATCTTGGACGCCCGGGACTTTTTCCGCCTCCAGGACCGTCCCATCCAGGAAATCCTGGACACCGTGGTAAAGCCCGCGTTCTTTGTCCCAGAGACCCTCAAGGCAGACGTTCTCTTCCAGCAGATGAAGCAGCGCCGGACCTATTACGCCGTGGTTCTGGACGAATACGGCGGTCTGCTGGGGGTGGTCACCATCCGAGACCTATTGGAACAGCTGGTGGGAGAGATTCAGCAGGAGGGGGAACTGCCCGAAATCCAGCCCTTGGAAGAGGGCACCTGGCGGATTCAGGGCTCGGCCCCCCTGGACGATGTGGCCCGAACCCTGGGGGTAGACCTGCCCCTGGAGGAGTATGACACCTTTGGCGGCTATGTCTTTGGTCTGTACGGCTCTGTCCCCCAGGACGGCCGGAACATTCTCCTGCAGACCGACCGTCTCCAGATTCAAATGACCCAAATTCAGCACCATCGTCTGGAGGAGGCCCTGGTCACCCTTCTGCCCGAGGGCAAAGAAGACCCTTGACGGTCTTTTCTGCACAACGTGATTTTATCCTCTGTTTCCCAGGAACGTGCGTAGAATGAACCCCATTCCACGCACGTTCTTTCTCTCTGTTTTCCTCAGAGGCCCTTGGGAAAAATCACCTGCCCGCTCAGAACAAAAACTGCCGCGGGACTCCCTGGAGAAGGTGGTTTTTCTCTTGCGGTCCGGCCGATTGCATGCTAAAATGAGATGTTATAGAAACGATTCCCTCTGGAGAAAGTCAGCTCCCTGCCCACCTCAAATGCCCGGCGGCCTCTCCCGTCTCCTTTCTCTGGGGAATCTCTCCATTTGAACTTTTATTCGGAGGTTACCACCTTGTCTCAATTCGAATCTGAAATCAAACGCCGTCGGACCTTTGCCATCATCTCCCACCCCGACGCCGGCAAAACCACTTTAACGGAGAAATTCCTGCTTTACGGCGGGGCCATCGCCCAGGCCGGCCAGGTGAAGGGGAAAAAGAACACCCGGGCCGCGGTCTCCGACTGGATGGAGATTGAAAAGCAGCGGGGCATTTCCGTGACCTCTTCCGTGCTGCAGTTTCAGTACGGGGGCTTCTGCATCAACATTCTGGACACCCCCGGCCACCAGGACTTCTCCGAGGACACCTACCGCACCCTGATGGCCGCTGACTCCGCGGTGATGGTCATCGACGGCGCCAAGGGCGTGGAGGCACAGACCCGGAAGCTGTTCAAAGTCTGCGTCATGCGGGATATCCCCATTTTTACCTTCATCAACAAAATGGACCGGGAAGCCCGCGACCCCTTCGCCCTGTGTGAGGAGATCGAAAAGGAACTGGGCATCGACACCTATCCCGTCAACTGGCCCATCGGGTCCGGCAAGGACTTTTTAGGGGTGTATGATCGGAACAAGCAGGAGATCCTGCACTTCTCCTCCAACACCAACGCCAAGAAGTCCGGGACCACGCAGATTGATCTGGACGACCCGGTTCTCACCGACATGCTGGGGCAGGCCCGGCGGGACCAGCTCATCGAGGACATCGCCCTGCTGGACGGCGCCTCCTGTGACTTTGACCTGAACCGGGTGCGCCACGGCAAGCTCTCCCCCGTCTTCTTCGGCTCGGCCCTGACCACCTTCGGCGTGGAGCCCTTCTTAGAGGACTTCCTCCGTATGACCACCTCTCCTCTGCCCCGGCACAGCAGCGAGGGGGAAATTGACGCCATGGAGGACTTCTTCTCCGCCTTCGTCTTCAAAATTCAGGCCAACATGAATAAAGCCCACCGGGACCGAATCGCCTTTCTCCGGGTCTGCTCCGGCCGGTTTGACGCGGAGAAGGAGGTCTACCACGTCCAGGGCAAGAAAAAGCTCCGCCTCTCCCGTCCCCAGCAGCTCATGGCCGCCGAGCGGGAGATCATTGAGGAGGCCTATGCCGGAGACATCATCGGTGTGTTTGACCCGGGTATCTTCTCCATCGGAGACACCCTGTGCTCCCCGGGGAAGAAATTTCGCTTTGACCCCATCCCCACCTTTGCCCCAGAGCACTTTGCCCGGGTGCGCCCGGTGGACACCATGAAGCGGAAACAGTTCCTGAAGGGAGCGGAACAGATCGCCCTGGAGGGCGCCATTCAGATTTTTAAGCTCCCCTATACCGGCATGGAGGAGGTCATCGTGGGCGTGGTGGGCACCCTCCAGTTTGACGTCTTCCAATACCGCCTGCGCAACGAGTACAACGTGGAAATCCGTATGGACACCCTGCCCTATGAATACCTGCGCTGGATCAAGGAGCCCGTGGAGTTCCATGAAACCGACCTGGTTTTGGGCAACGACACCAAGCTGGTGGAGGATTACAAGGGCAACAAGCTCCTCCTGTTCTCCTCCTTCTGGTCCATTAAATGGGTCTCCGACCACAATCCTCAGCTGGTTCTGACCGAGTTCAACGAACGAAGCGAGGAGGACACGTAACCGTCCCCCGGCACAGGACCCCCGCCCCGGTCCTCTCTGTTCTCTTGCCGGGGCCCTGGTCCCCATTCTATTTGGAGGTGAAACCATGAAACCCCTCATCATTGGCATTGCCGGCGGCACCGGCTCCGGGAAAACCACCCTGGTGGACCGCCTGCTGGAGCAGTTTGGCGATGACATCAGCGTACTTCCCCACGACAATTATTATGCCGCCCACCACGATCTCTCCCTGGAGCAGCGGCAAACCCTCAACTATGACCATCCCGCCTCCTTTGACACAGACCGGATGATCCAGGACTTGCAGGCCCTCCGGGCGGGCAAAACCATCCACTGTCCCGTCTACGACTACGCCATCCACGACCGCACCGAGGAGACCCGGGAGCTCAAACCCAACAAAGTCATTTTGGTGGAGGGCATTCTCATCTTTGAAAACAAGACCCTCCGGGATCTCATGGACATCAAACTCTTTGTGGACACCGACGCCGATGTACGCATTCTCCGCCGGATCGTCCGGGATGTTAAGGAGCGGGGCCGGAGCCTGGACTCCGTGGTGGAGCAATACCTGGCCACGGTAAAACCCATGCACGAGCAGTTTGTGGAGCCCTCCAAGCGATACGCCGACCTCATTGTGCCGGAGGGCGGAAAAAACTCCGTGGCTCTGATGATGATCATCCAGCGCATCGCCTACCATATTGAGCATGGCGATGTGGTGGCTGAACAGTAAAGGGGCATCTCCTATGACAGAACGGCCCATGCGCCGGAAGGACCGGCAGTTTTCTGCGGCAGATGCCCGCGCCATTTTGGCCAAAGGAACCCACGGCGTACTCTCGGTTGTGGGCGACGGCGGCTGGCCCTACGCGGTTCCCATGAATTACACCGTGATGGGGACACAAATTTACCTCCACTGCGCCAGGGCGGGCTATAAGCTGGACGCCATTGCCCGGGATGACCGGGTGTGCTTCACCGTCGTCACCCAGGCCCAGGTGATCCCCGCCCATATCACCACCCTGTATGAGAGCGTGGTGGTGCTGGGCCGGGCTCAGGTGGTCACCGCAGAGGAGGAACGCCTGGCCGCCCTGGGCAGCCTCATTGACACCCTTGGGGATGTGACCCCGGAAATTAAGGCACAGTATCTGGCCAAGAAAGCCAAGAACACCACCCTGCTGCGCATCCAGCCCCTGCAAATCACAGGGAAAGCCAGCCGGTCCTACGTCCCGGTCACCCAGCGGATGGCGGGGCCAGGCCGGCAGGCATAATTTTCTCTGGTTTTCTTTCCCAGCCCCCTATTGCCTTTTCCTACACTTTAAGACTCTCATTGATTGAAAGGACACTGTCACCATGAAACGCACAGAAATTGCCCGTATCTTTGCGGATATGGAACACTTTGACGGTCAGGACGTGACCGTCTGCGGCTGGACCCGCACCATCCGCGACATGAAAAACTTTGGTTTTATCGAACTCAACGACGGCAGCTGCTTCAAAAGCATCCAGGTGGTTTTTGAGGAGGGCTCCTTGGAAAATTACAAGGAGATCGCCAAGCAGAACGTGGGCGCGGCTTTGATTGTCCAAGGCAAGGTGGTCCTCACCCCCCAGGCCAAGCAGCCCCTGGAAATCAAGGCCGCTTCCATCCAGGTGGAAGGTCCCTCCGCGCCGGAATACCCCCTGCAGAAAAAGCGCCACGGGGTGGAGTTTTTACGGACGGTGGCCCACCTGCGCCCCCGGACCAACCTCTTCTCCGCAGCCTTCCGGGTCCGGTCTGTGGCGGCCTTCTCCATTCACGAGTTCTTCCAGAACCGGGGCTTTGTCTACGTGCACACCCCCATCATCACCGCCTCGGACTGCGAAGGCGCCGGCGAGATGTTCCGGGTGACCACCCTGGACCCGGAAAACGCCCCTCGGCTGGAGAACGGCCAAATTGATTACAGCCAGGATTTCTTCGGCAAGCCCGCCAGCCTCACCGTGTCCGGCCAGCTCAACGCGGAGAACTTTGCCATGGCCTTCGGCAACGTCTACACCTTCGGCCCCACCTTCCGGGCGGAAAACTCCAACACCCAGCGCCACGCCGCGGAGTTTTGGATGATCGAGCCGGAGATGGCCTTCTGTGACCTGGCCGGAGACATGGACGTGGCCGAGGACATGATTAAGTATGTGATCCGCACCGTCCTGGAGCGCTGCCCCCAGGAGATGGATTTCTTTAACTCCTTTGTGGACAAGGGCCTGCTGGAGCGCCTCCAGCACGTGGCCAGCGCCGACTTTGGCCGGGTGACCTACACGGAAGCAGTGGAGATTTTGAAGCAGCACAACGACAAGTTTGACTTTAAGGTGGAATGGGGCACGGACCTGCAGACCGAGCATGAGCGGTTCCTCACCGAGCAGGTCTACAAGCGCCCCGTGTTTGTCACCGATTATCCCAAAGAGATCAAGGCCTTCTATATGCGTCTGAACGACGACGGCAAAACCGTGGCCGCCACAGACTGCCTGGTCCCTGGCATCGGAGAGATCATCGGCGGCAGCCAGCGCGAGGAGCGGCTGGACGTACTGGAGGCCCGCATCCAGGAGCTGGGGATGAACCCCCAGGACTACTGGTGGTATCTGGACCTGCGCCGCTATGGTTCCTGCAAGCACGCCGGCTTCGGGCTGGGCTTTGAGCGCATGGTGATGTATCTGACGGGCATCTCCAACATCCGCGACGTTCTGCCCCACCCCCGCACTGTGGGGAGCGCGGACTTTTAACCTCCACCGCAGGTTTCAAAAACAATCTCTTTCCAGCAAAAAACGTTATGGAGAACGGTTTTTTCCCGTTCTCCATAACGTTTTCTTTTCCCATCTCCGCCGGTGCTTCACTGGGATGACACCTTCTCAAAGGCCAGCCTGGGGTAGGTGTCCTCCACCACGTAGACCGTTCCGCAGTGGACAAATCCGTTCTTTCGCAGCAAATTCTGCATGACATGGTTGTCTGGGTGGGTGTCTATGCGAAGATGACCACACTGCTGATAGGCCCATGTCAGGCAGAGGGTTCCAATCCCCTTTGCCGATCCGTCTCCCGCCAGGCGGTGAATCACGCCGTAGGGACCCGCCTCTTTCCATGCGCCATTCTCAATCCTCTGATAGGTGGGTTCGATCCCTTCCCCTTGGCGGAAGTAAAACGCCCCCACCACGCGGTTTTGCCGGACACAAACATAGCTGCTGCCCTCGGCAATGTCGGCGCGGATGCGTTCCTCCGGAGGCCAGTTGGTCGGTCCCCACTGGTTGGGGTTTCCATGGGCCGCCATAAAGCGGCGAGCCACGGCATAGATCTCCATCATCCGGGGAAGGTCCCCTTCGGCGGCTTTTCGAATGTACATCGCTCGATTCTCCCCTATCTTTATTCTTCGTAGTATGGTTTCTATCATACGACAAAGGGAGAGACAACGCAACCGCTTGCTGCCCTCGCCCCGCCTCAAGCCGGCGCCAATTTCCCTTCGATGAGTTGAAGATTCTTCTGAATGCGTGGGTTATCCGGCGCCAGGTCCCGCGCTTTCCGGGCCGCCTCCAGCGCCTTTTCGTACTGCCCTGTGTAAAAGTACCCCAGGCTGGCCAGGTCCCAGGGATGCTCTCCCCAGGAGGCCGCCTCACTGATGTAGGTTCGGGGCCGCTGGGTGATGGCCAGGGCCCGGCCTGTGGCCCAAAGCACACCGTGCCAGTCCTTTTGGTGGTAGGCCAGGTCCGCCAGGTCCAGCCAGGGCTCCCGGAGATGGGGTGCCTCGCCAACCGCCCGGAAAATCCACCGTTCCGCCTCTCCCGCCATCTCCAGGGCAAAATAATCCTTCGCCAGCAGGCGCATGGAGGCACACCGTTCATCCGCCCAAGTGGCTGTCGGCAGGGCCAGATGCCGCTTGAGCATGGCAATGCTCTCCTCCCACCGCCGGTAGAAAAAATACTCCCGCCCCAGGTAATGCACGTTGCGGTCGTTGTTGGGGTCTTCCTCCACCGCCAGCTCCAGCAGGGGCAGGTACTGTCCCCGGCTCTTGCTTCGGTCCGCATGGTGCTCCAGACAGACCCCCTCCACGTACCGGGCCTGGGGCGCTCCCCCGTCAAATTGGAGCACCTCATGGACAGGATTCACCCAGCGGCAGCCCTTTCTCCGGTGGATCTTGTCATACCAAAACACCATCCCCTCCCGTCCGTCTGGGAGGAAGTTCCAAACATAGCGGTAGAGCAGACGATCCACACCAGGGGCCCAGGCCGCCTCTACCTTTTCCCGCCAGCCCGGCTGGAACACCTCGTCCAAATCGGTGCACACGCAGAGGTCCGCATCCTCTGGAACCAGCTCCAGCGATTGGTTCCGGGCCACATCAAAGCGCCAGGGGGTAATCACCTGGACAGAGACCTTGGCCCCCAACTCCTCCAGTCTCTGGGGCGTTCCGTCTGTGGACCCTGTGTCCAGCACGCACACCTCATCCGCCTCCGACATGGAGGCCATCCAGCGATCTGCAAAGGGCCTCTCATTTTTGCAGATGGCATACACAACAATTTTCATAGGACCTCCTTCTCTGAGCCAAGAGGGGCGGCGCAGTGCGCCGCCCCTCTTTCGTGTTGAGATCCAGTTGGATCGTTCTCTTCCGTGTCAGCTGGACAGCAGGCCTGCTGTCCGCATGTTGGCCAACAGCTGATTGAATTGGGTCACAATATCCGTAGTGCTGGTGGCATCCGTTACAGCCGCAGCGGGTGTCACCACACCAGCCGGTCCTGTCGGACCCGTAGGGCCTTCTGCACCAGCAGAACCCGTTGTACCCGCAGGGCCGGTGGGACCGGTGGGGCCAGTGGGGCCTTCCGCGCCGGCCGCACCCTCAGGGCCGGTGGGGCCAGTGGGACCCTCCGCGCCGGCCGCGCCCTCAGGACCGGTGGGGCCAGTGGGACCCTCCGCGCCGGCCGCGCCCTCGGGTCCAGTGGGGCCGGTGGCACCAGCTGCGCCGGCAGGACCGGTCGGTCCAGTAGCACCAGCCGCGCCAGCAGGACCGGTCGGTCCGGCCGCTCCCTCTGCCCCGGCAGGGCCCGTGGGGCCGGTGGGACCGGTCTCCGTAGCCGTGAGCAGGGTGTAGTCAGCCGATGTCCCAGGGGTTCCCGTGGGCGCGTTGATCGCCGCACGGAACAACGCGCCATTGTAGAAGACCAAGTCGCCCTCCTGATAGGTGGTTCCCGGAGCAAAGGCCGTGGCATCCGTCAGCCCAGGGCCGGCAGGACCGACAGGGCCAGTGGGGCCTGTGGGACCAGTGGGGCCTGTGGCACCGGTAGGCCCCGTCGCCCCCGTGGCACCAGCCGCGCCGGCAGGGCCCGTGGGACCGGCTGCACCGGCAGGCCCCGTAGGACCAGCAGGACCGGTGGCACCGGTGGCACCCGCTGCCCCAGTTGCGCCAGTGGCGCCGGGAGCCCCAGTCAAACCAATTGGTCCGGTGGGGCCCACGGCGCCGGTGGAAGCCATGATTTATGAACAACACGATCCTGTTTTTTGCCCTCTCAAAGCGGGATATCACATCCTATGCCGGAGAGGATTACATCAACGCATATTTCTGGGCGTATGCCTCATAGGCCCGGAGGAAACCGGGGCCGCCGGCTTTCACATTGTCTAAATATTCATGGACATCCAAACTGTCATGGGACATCTCAATGACACAGCCGGCGATGTTGGAGCAATGGTCGGCCACCCGCTCCAAGCTGGTCAGCAGGTCCGACCAGACAAAGCCCAATTCAATGGTACATTCCCCTTTTTGCAGCCGCAGAATATGCCGGTTCCGCAGCTGCTCCTTCAGGGTATCCACCACCTGCTCCAGAGGCTCCACTTTGGCAGCCAGCGCAGGGTCGTTCTGGAGGAAGGCGTCCAGCGCCAGGTCCATCACTTCTCCCACCGCCGCGGTGAGTACCGCCAGCTCCTGCTTGGCGTGGACCGAGAAGCTCAAGCCCTTGTTGCGGATTTCCTCTGCCGACTCCACCAGGTTGACCGCATGGTCGGAGATCCGCTCAAAGTCCCCAATGATGTGCAGAAGCTTCGCCGTCTCCCGGCTGTCCGCCGCATTCAAATCCGCCCGGCCCAGCTTCACCAGATAGGTCCCCAGCATGTCCTCATACTGGTCTGCCTCTTGCTCCGTCTCCCGGACCGCCTGGGCGCTTTTGGGGTCATAGTGCTCGATTAGCTGACAGCTGGTTTTCAAGGCATCCATGGAAATCCGCGCCATGGTCTCCGCCACCTCCTGGCAGCGGTCAATGGCCACAGAAGGGGTTGCCAAAAAACGCTCGTCCAAAATTTGAATCTTCTCGGGGGCCTTGGTGTCGGGGACCAAGCGGCAGGCCATCTTTTCCAGCAGCCCGGAGAAGGGGAAGAGCAGCGCCGTGCACAGGATGTTAAAGGCCGTATGCACCACGGCAATGCCCAGCTGGTCAATGGAATGGGAGACAAAAGAGAACTGGACCACCGCGTTGATGCCGTAGAAGACCGCCAGCCAAACCGCGGTTCCTACAATATTAAAGAGGAGATGCACCACAGCCGCCCGCTTGGCGTTCTTGTTGGCCCCCACCGAGGAGATCATCGCCGTCACGCAAGTGCCGATGTTCTGCCCCATGATAATGGGGATCGCCGCGCCATAGGTCACCTGCCCCGTGGCAGAGAGCGCCTGCAAAATACCCACAGAGGCCGAGGAGCTCTGGATAATCGCCGTCAGGCCCGCGCCGGCCAGCACCCCCAGAACAGGGTTGCTGAACATCAAGAGGATATTCCGGAATTCGGGCACCTCTTCCAGGCCGGCCACCGCGCCGCTCATGGTGTCCATGCCGAACATCAGCACGGCAAAGCCCAGCAGGATCATCCCCACGTCCTTTTTCTTGTCGCTTTTGGCCATCATGGTGAGAACCACGCCGATGAGCGCCAGAATGGGGGTAAAAGAAGTGGGTTTGAGCAGCATGACAAAAAAATTGTCTCCGTCCAAACCCGTTAAACTCAGGATCCAGGCGGTCACCGTGGTGCCCACATTGGCGCCCATAATGACACTGATGGCCTGCCGCAGGGTAAGCAGTCCCGAGTTCACAAAGCCCACCACCATCACCGTGGTGGCCGAGGAACTTTGGATCACCGCCGTGACACCCATTCCCGTCAAGAATCCCAATATTTTGCGGGAGGTCAGCTTTCCCAACAAAATCTTGAGACTGCTGCCCGCCCTCTTTTCCAGGGAGGCCCCCATAAGGTTCATGCCAAACAAAAACAGGCTGAGTCCTCCCAATAAAGTCAATACGTCAAATAGATCCATCGTTTAACCCTCTCTGTTTTCTCTTTTTTTACGTGCCTTTTACGTTTCCTGTCGTAATGAAAAGTTTATCTGCCCCACGTAAAAAGAAAAACCATAAAAAGGTTAAATCCAGGTTAAATAAAGAGTCCTTTGTCCTTACTCTCCGTCCGGCGCCTCCCAGTGCCCATCCTTGGAACGAGTTCCGGTCAGCGCGTACTCCACCCACTCCGCCAGGTTGGTGGCATGATCGCCAATCCGCTCCAGATATTTGGCCACCAGGAAGACATCCAGCAGTTCCTCCCCAGCGGTGCTGTCCGCGGCAATCTGGGAAACCAGTTCTTTTTTAATCTGATCAAACCACCGGTCCACCACATCGTCGTAGGCAATGACCTCCCGGGCCTGGTCCAGATCCAGCCGGACAAAGGCGTCCACGCTCTCGCTGACCATCCGGATGACCTCCGCCGCCATCTGTTTCAGGTGGCTGTGCGCTCCCCCCTTACGAATAAACCGGGCCAGCTCCGCAATGTCCGAGGCCTGGTCCCCAATCCGCTCCAGATCGGTCACCATTTTCAGCGCTGCGGTGATCCGGCGCAGGTCCGCCGCCACCGGCTGCTGCTTGAGCAGGAGTTTGGTACACAGAGCCTCGATCTCCCGTTCCATGTCGTCGATCTCCCCGTCCACGGCAAACACCTGGGCCTCCAATTTTTCCGCCCGGTCCTCCTCCTCGTCCAGGGTTCTCACCGCCACGGCAATGGCCTGCTGGCAAAGGCTGCCCATAATGACCATCTGCCGGTACATCTCCTCCAGCTGCTGTTTGAACTTTTCCCGCATTATCCAAACCTCCCTGTAATGTACTCTTCTGTCCGCTTGTCCTTGGGCATGGAGAAGATCTTGTCGGTGTCCCCGAACTCCACCAGCTCTCCCAGCAGGAAGAACGCGGTTTTATCCGACACACGAACCGCCTGCTGCATGTTGTGGGTCACCATAATAACGGTATACTTCTCCTTCAGCTCCACGGCCAAGTCCTCAATTTTCGCGGTGGAGATGGGGTCCAGCGCCGAGGTGGACTCGTCCATCAGAAGAACTTCCGGCTCATTGGCCAGGGCCCGGGCAATGCACAGCCGCTGCTGCTGTCCCCCGGACAGGCCCAGGGCGCTCTTTTTCAGCCGGTCCTTCACCTCATCCCAAATGGCCGCGTCCCGCAGGGATTTTTCCACAATGCCATCCAGTTCGCTGTGGTTTCGGATGCCATGGGTCCGGGGACCGTAGGCCACGTTGTCATAAATGGACATGGGAAAGGGGTTTGCCTTCTGGAACACCATCCCCACCTGCTTGCGCAGCCAGGTGGTGTCCACGGTTTTGTCAAAAATGTTCTGCCCGTCAAAGCAGACCTCCCCCTCAATGTGCACCCCGGGAACCAGGTCGTTCATTCGGTTCAGGGTTTTGAGGAAGGTGGACTTTCCGCAGCCGGACGGACCAATCAGGGCAGTGATCTGCCGGGCCGGAATGTTCACATTGATATCTTTCAGCGCGTGATGCCCCCGGTCGCTGGCACTGGTTTTTCCATCGGTGCCGTACCACAGGTTCAGGGACTTGGCGGTAATGATCTCAGCTGCCATGGTTCAGCCTGCCTTTCGTTTCAGTTTCTTGCCTGCCAGGGTGGCGGCAAAGTTGATCAGGAACACCAACAGCATCAGGACCGCGGCAATGGCAAAGGCCACACCGGTCTCCCCCCGCTCGTTGGCGTAGACATATAGGGCCACTGTCAGGGTGGCGGAAGAGGCCTGAAGAGAGGTGATGAAATTGTTCAGCTCCAGGCCGAACCCCGCTGTAAAGAGCAGAGCCGCAGACTCGCCCACAATGCGGCCCACCGCCAGGATGCAGCCGGTGACAATGCCGTCCACCGCGTTGGGCAGCACCACAGTGCGAACCATGTGCCACTTCCCCGCGCCCAGGGCCAGCGCCCCCTCCCGGTAGGACTGGGGCACCGTCTTCAGGCTCTCCTGGGTGGTACGGACGATGGTGGGCAGAATCATGATGACCAGCGTCAGGCCGCCGGCCAGAATGCCCGCCTTCAATCCAAACAGCTGGAGAAAGAACAGCATGCCCACCAGACCAAAGATAATGGAGGGAATCCCGGTGAGGGTCTCCGTGGCAAACTCAATGGCCGCCACCACCTTCCGGTTGGTGGCATACTCCGTCAAGTAGATGGCCGCACCCACCCCCAGAGGGAGGACAATGACCATGGCCAGCAGAATGATATAGAGGGTATTGAGAAAGTTCGGCAGAATGCCGATGGTGTCGTTGATATAGCTGGTCTGGCTGGAGAGCAGTTCCCAGCTGATGTTGCCCAACCCCCGGTAAAAGATATATCCAATGAGGAAAAGCAGCAGCGCACAGGTGATCCCCGCGCAGAGATACAGCAGGGTGCGCAGGCTCCGGTCATACGCCTTGCGCCGCTTGGAAAGGGATGACATCTCAATTCTCCTTCTTTCGTTTGATACAGACATTCAGGAAGACGTTGATCAGCATGATGAACAGGAAGAGCACCAGGCCAATGGAGAACAGCGCCTGCCGCTGGAGGCTGCCCACCGAGGCATAGGACATCTCCGAGGCGATGGCCGTGGTCAAAAACCGCACCGAGGTGAACAGCCCAGGCATGTTGGCCACATTGCCGGCCACCATGATAATGGCCATGGCCTCGCCAATGGCCCGACCCACCCCCAGGACAACAGCCGTGGCCACCCCGCTCCGGGCCGCCGGAAGGGTCACCCGGAACACCGTTTCCAAGTGGGTGGCGCCCAGGGCCAGGGAGGCCTGCTCATACTCCTCCGGGACCGCTCGGAGAGAGGTCTCGGAGACACTGATGATGGAGGGCAGGATCATAATGGCCAGCACCACAATCGCTGCCAGCAGGCAGGCGCCGGAGGACAGACCGAAGGCCTTTTGAATCCCGGGCACCAGCACAATCATACCAACCAGGCCGTAAACCACCGAGGGAATCCCCGCCAGCAGCTCCACCGCCGTGTGAATGACCGCAGCCATCCGGGGATTGGCCACCTTGGCCAAGTAAATGGCTGTCATCAGCCCAATGGGGACCCCGATCAGCACCGCTCCGGCGGTACCGTAGATGGAGGTGAGGATAAACGGCAGAATCCCGTAAGAGGGGTCAGAGGCCGTGGGGGCCCAGGTCTGTCCCAGCAGGAAATCCGTCAGGCCAATTTCCTTCATCGCGGGCACACCAGAAATAATCAGGTACACACTGATGACCAGCACAAAGCCCACTGCCACAATGCCGCACAGTAGAAAAATGGTGTGCATCAGCCACTCCAGGGCATCCTTGGCCCCCCGTCGTCCGGGTTCGGCTCTTTTTGCCCTGTGGCCAGGCTTGGCCGCGGCAGGGCCGGAATTGTTCAATGCTTTTTCCATGGGAAGCTCCTTCTCTCGCCAACAAAACCATAAGGTAAGCGGTACGGACCCTGCCCCCGAGAGGCAGGAGGCCCGCACCGCTTGGGTGAATCGCTTGGTTATTCCGCCACAGGAACCGCGCCGGCGTTGCGGATCAGCTCACTGGCGTCCTTGGAGGTGGCGTAGTCAAAGAAGGCCTGTGCAGCCGTGGACAGGGACGCATCCGACTTGGTGACCAGCACGAAGGGACGCTGAATCTCATAGGACCCGTCCAGAACCGTCTCCTCAGAGCAGGCCACACCATTCACCGTCAGGGCCTTGATGCCCTCCTTGCCCTCTACCGCAGACAGGGACGCGTAGCCAATGGCGTTGGGGCTGTTCTTCACGGCCTCAATCACCGCGCCGGTGGAGGTGAGCTCCTGGCTGAGCTTGCAGGTGTCCTCGGTTCCGGTGATGGACTCAAACCCGTCCCGGGTGCCAGAGTTGGCCTCCCGGCCGATGCAGGCGATCTCCCCGTCGGCGCCGCCTACTTCACTCCAGTTGGTGATCTCCCCGGTGAAAATCTTGGCGATCTGGTCCACCGTCAGGTCCGCCACCTGGCTGTCGGCATTGACGATAACGGCGATGCCGTCCAGGGCGATGGTGGTTCCTTTCAGGCCGGAGGAGGTCTCCTCTTCCTTCAGCGCCCGGGAGGACAGGCCGATGTCCGCGGTGCCGTTGACCACAGCTTCAATGCCCGCACCGGAACCCGTGGCATCATAGGAGACCGTCACATTGCCGTCGTTGTCATTTTCAAACTGCTCCTTCAGGTTGCCGATCACCTTCTCCATGGAGGTGGAGCCATTGGTAGCCACCGTACCGGAGACAGTGGACGCAGAGTCCGTATCGCTGCCATCTGTTGTTGCAGGATCGGTGGATTCATTTCCGCAGCCGGCAAGCGTCAGGGCCAGAACCGCAGAGGCAGCAAGAATGCTCATGGCTTTCTTCATGGTTCTTTTCATGGTTAAATTCCTCATTTCTTTCTTGGTTTTCTGTTTGATCTCTTGTTTTCTACAAGTACAGTGTATCCAGTTTCGGTTAAAGGAAAAACCAAAGAAAGATAAAGTTTTGGTTAAATCAAAATTTTTTCTTCCCTTGGTATTTTTCCCCCTGTACCAGAAAAAAAGTCTTGGATGGCAAAGAAAAAACGGCCTGAGGTAATTACCTCAGGCCGTCGCTGCTTTCGTAGCCGTGTCTCTTTCTCTGCCTCAAATCAGCTGCTGTTCATTGATAATCAGCTTAAACTGAAGCCCCAAGGTGTCCGCCGCCTTCCGGCAGAGAACCATCCGGTTGAGAAAAATTTCAAAATAGTCCATCACAGAGCCATACCGGGTGTCAATGTGGAGTTTGAGCTTAATGAGCGTCTTGTTCTCATTGATCTTCAGCTCCGCCTTGGTCACCGAATAGTTGACCCGGTCATGGATGTCAAACTTGCTGATGTCCTGGTTGCGCACCCGGCTGCGGCGGACGTCGGATTTGTCCGCCAGAATCAACGCCGCCGCCATGGGACTGACAGGCGTACCTGTCCCCTCGTCGTGGTTGCCAATGGCAGTGACCACCTCGGCAATGTCCAAGGGGTCCATATGCAGATGGTCCAGCAGGCGGAAGGCCATCACCGCCCCGCTCTGAGAATGGTCGATGCGGTTGACCAGGTTGCCAATGTCGTGGAGGTAGGCCGCGATTTGGACCAGCTCCACCTCCCGCGGGGTGTACCCCAGCGTCTCCAAAATATACTTGCTGTTGGCCGCCACCAGTCCCACGTGGGCAAAGCTGTGCTCGGTAAAGCCCAGATTGATCAGGGACTCGTCTGCCTTCTGAATATAGGTCCGGATACCCGGGTCCTTTTTAATTTCTTCAAATGTAATCATGGATTTCTCCTTCTAACTTCAAATAAGGTGCTCGCTCTCCTCCATTCAGGCCGCGCTTTGTTTGGGGAAACGCAGGGTAATGGTTGTTCCCGCGCCCGGTTCACTGTCCAGGGAGAGCTGGGCATTATGGTATTGGGCGCCGTGCTTGACAATGGACAGCCCCAGGCCGGTGCCCCCCACCCGGCGGGAATGGCTCTTATCCACCCGGTAGAACCGCTCAAATACCCGGTCCTGCTGCCCTTCGGAGATTCCAATGCCGGTATCCTCCACGGATACAACCACCTGGTCCTCCTCTTCCGTCACCCGGACGGTCACAGCGCCCCCGTCTTTGTTGTACTTAATGGCATTGTCACAGAGATTATAGATCATCTCATGGAGAATCCGCCACACCCCCTGGATCGTCTGGCGCCCCCCTTCCATGTGCAGGGAAATTCCCCGCTTCGCGGCCACAGGGGTGAGCTCCTGGAGGATCTTTTGGGACAGGTCATACAGGTCCACCCGTTCCGCCGACAGCTCTTCCGACCCCTCATCCAGGCGGGAGAGCTTCATAATGTCGTCAATGAGGGCAATGAGCTGGCCGCACTCCTTGTAAATGTCCCCCGCGAACTCCCTCATCTTATCCGCTTCCACCAGCCCCTCTTTCATGAGCTCGGCAAACCCGGAAATGGAGGTGAGGGGGGTTTTCAGCTCATGGGAGACATTGGCGGAGAACTCCCGCCGCAGGCTCTCCCGCTCCTCTCGTTCGGTGACATCCACCATGAGAATCACCGCGCCGGTCACCTGCCCGTTGGCAGTAACCGGACTGGCCAGAATCTCGAAGATGTGGGACTCGCCCCGCATCAGGGTCTCGGCATGGCGGCCGGCCAGGGCTTTGCCCGCGGCCTCCCAGATCTCCCGCCGGCAGGTCCCCTGCCGGATGCTCTCGGGCTGCTGCTTCTCCCCCAGCAAGTGAAAGGCGCTCTGATTTCCGGAGAGCACATGGTAACGGCTGTCGATGAGCAAAACCCCTTCGCTCATGTTCTCCGCCAAGGCGGCAAACTCCCGCTGCCGGCGGCCCAGGGCGTCCATCTGCCGGCCAATGGTGCGGTTCTGCTCCCGCAGGCGGCTGACCAGGGGAAAGAGCTCCTCATAGGTCTCATCCAGCCTGGGGTTTTCCAAATCCAGGCTGTTGATGGGTTTGGTAATCTGCCGGGACAGCCGGGAGGCCAGAATCCCCGACAGGATGAGGGCCAGCACCAAAATCCACAGCACCGGCTGGAGAACCCCCAGAATCAGCGCCCCCACCGTGGTCTCCACACAGGAAATCCGCAAAACCGTCCCGTCCGACAGACGGGCGGCATAGTAGAGATTCTTTTGCAGCAGGGTGTTGGAGAGATGTTTTCCCTGTCCAGAGCCCTCCTCCAGCGCCTGCCGGATCTCCGCCCGGTCCCCGTGGTTCTCCATGGTGGCGGGGTCTGCCACACTGTCATAGAGCACGGTGCCGTCGGTGTCCACCCAGGTCAGGCGCTGGGTGGTCCGCAGACCGGTCAGGTAGGCCTGTCCGCTCTCCTCCATGCCGTGCTTCACATAGGCCAGCTCCTCCTGGAGCTGCTGATAGACCTCCTCCTCATACTGGGAGGCCATCACCGCCACGAAAAGCCCGGTGCACAGGATCATCACCGCCAGCCCCACTAGGAAGCAGCTGCGGAAAATTTTCCCCGTCATGAGGCCCCTCCAATCTTGTAGCCCACCCCCCGGACGGTCTCAATATAGTGCCCGGCAGCGCCCAGCTTGGTCCGCAGGGTCCGCACATGGACATCCAAGGTCCGGTTCTCCCGGCTGAACTCCTGGCCCCAGACCCCGTCCATGATGGCGTCCCGGGTCATGGCCATGCCCTGGTGCTCCAGCAGCAGGCACAGAAGTTCAAATTCCTTGTTGGTCAGGGGAACCTCCTCCCCTGCCACCCGGACCACATGGCGCTGGGGGCTGACGAAAAGGTCCCCCACCTGGTAGTCCTCGGTCTCCGGCTTCTGCTCCGTGCGGCGGAGGACCGCCCGGACCCGGGCCACCAGCTCCATCATGCCGAAGGGCTTGGAGATAAAGTCATCGGCGCCGCTGTCCAGGCCCACCACCCGGTCATACTCCGTGTTCTTCGCGGTGAGCATGATCACAGGAATGCGCTTGGTGGCCGCCGAGGCCCGCAGCTTTTGCAGGATGGAAAGGCCATCCTCCTCCGGCAGCATAATATCCAGCAAGATCAAGGCGGGCTGGGGGCCCTCCATCGCGCTCCAAAAATCAGAAGGCCGGTCAAAGCCCTGGGCCTCGTAGCCTTGGCTGCCCAGGGCGTAAATGACCAGCTTGCGAATGCTGTCGTCGTCCTCCAGCAAGTAAATTCGTTCCATTGGGGATGCCTCCTCATTTCCTCCCATTTAACCTGTTCTTTACAACCAGTCTATCCCCAGCATGTAAAATAAAAAACCACCCAAATGTTAAATTTTCGTTAAACAGAGGAAGCCCCTTCCGCTGGCAAAGGACAGACGGTCACCTCGCCGTCCTCATGGACCAAAATCTCCCGCACCTGTTCAAACAGAAGCCGCCGGGACAACGCCTCTGGCTGTACCCCCAGCGCCTGGGCCACCTGGGACCGGAGCCGGTCCTCCCGAATGGTGTGCTTGGTGCAGGCGGTCTTGGACTTTCGGCGGTAGGTGGAGCAGGTGTAGTAGACGATGCCCCGGGCGGTCTTCCGGCTCATGGATTTGCCGCAGTCCGCGCACCGCAGGAAGCCGGCAAACAGGTGCAACGTCCTCTGTCCCGGCGCCCGGCGGGTCTCCCGCTGGGCCAGTTCCTGGGCCCGCTGGAACAGGGCCGGGGGCACAAGGGGGACATGGGTTCCCTCCACCACATACCAGTCCTCAGGAGGAACCGCCATGGTCTGGTGCACCTTATAGCTCACCACCCGCTGCCGGCCCTGCACCAGGGTACCCGCGTAGACGGGATTTTGGAGCATCCGGGCCACCGTGGCCGGGGTCCACAGGCCATCGTTGGCAGGCCCTGGGCGCCGGTATCGGGACCCCTTCCCGGCCTTATAGGCGGTGGGATTGGGCAGCCCCAAGCCGTTGAGCCGGCTGGCGATGGTCCCCTTTCCCACCCCCTGGACATACCACTCAAATACGCGAGCCACCACCGCCGCCGCCTCGGGGTCCGGGATCAGGGTGTTCCGGTCTGCCGGGTCCTTATCGTATCCGTAGGGGGCGAAGGACCCGATAAACTCCCCCCGCCGCCGCTTCATATCCAGGGTCCGCCGGACATCCGCGGAGGTTTTGGCGGCATAGCGGTCATTGAGAATCCCATTGATGGGAATTTCCAGCCCCATCTGCACCGCCTCGGGGTCCAAAAAGCTGTCCACCCGGGGACTGCCCAGGGAGATAAACCGGGTGCGGTAGCGGGGAAACACCTCCTCCAAAAAATAGCCTTGGTCCGCATAGTTCCGAAAGGCCCGGGAGAGGGTTTTGCACACGATACAGTTCAGCTTCCCCGCCTTCATATCCCCGATCATTCGCTGGAAACTCTCCCGGCTGTCATCGGTGCCGGTTAGGCCATCATCCACATAGATCCCGGCCAGCTCCCACTGGCCTTGGAATTCATGCTCCAGGTAATCCAGCAAAATCTTTCGTTGGTTCTGCACGCTGAGGCTCTCCTCCCGCCCGTCATCCCGGGACAAACGGATATACAGCCCCACCCGCCAAAGGCCGCCGGCCAGCTTTCCGCCTCTGCCCATAGGCTCCCTCCTTTTTCGGCCGTCCTGGGACAACCGTCTTCGGTAGAACCTATGCATCGGGCACCGCCCTCTATGAACCTGTTTCCCCCTGTCCTTCCTTCCGCGTCAGCGCCCCCAGGGTGGTCTCCGCCCAGGAGTAGTTGGACATGTACTCCCCGCGAAAGGCATTGGCCTCCCGCCGGTCCCCGGCCAGGAAGCGATAGTAGTCGCAGTCCACCCGTTCCGGGTCCACCGCGATCAAATCCCGCTTCTTAATGATGATCGCCCCCTGGCCCAGCCCCTGGAGGGTGGTCCGCAGGTCCGTGATGAGGCTGCGCAGCTGGCTGCGGATGCTCGGGGTGTCCAGGCGGCCCTCCCACAGGATGGAGATCAGCTCCCCCATGGTGCTCCCCGCCCCCCGGCGGTCGATCAAGTAGGCAAACAGCTCCTTGGTCCGGCTCCGGCTGAAATGGACAGGCCGCCCTCCATAAAAGACCTCAAAATTGCCGAACGCCTGCACCCGCAGGGTGGGTGCTGCCCGCTCCTGTACGGGGTAACGCAGGTTGCGCAGTTCCTCTTCCACCGCCTTGACGGTGACAGGCTTGCGAATATATCCGCTGGCGTGGAGCTGAAAGGCCTCCGCCATGTATTGGGAAAACCCCGTGACAAAGATCAGGTTGCCCCGGGGACAGAGCTCTTTCAGCCGCTGGGCCAGGGCGATGCCGCTCATCCCCGGCATCTCAATATCCAAAAAGGCCACATCAAAGCCCTCTCCAGTCTCCTCCAGCCACGCCAGCAGCCGACGGGCACTGGAAAAGGGATGGATTTCCCCCTGGGGACAGGCCTGCCGAATCCGGTCCGTGAGCATATCCAGCATCAGGGCCTCGTCATCCGCCGCGATGATCCGCATCAAAAGACTCCTTTCCTTGGGTATCCCCTGTCTTGGGAATCCGCACCTGGGCCACTGTCCCCACGCCCTCCTGGCTGGCGATGCAGAGCGTCCCGCCGCACTGGGCGGTCAAGCGGCTGCGGACGTTCTCGATCCCCACGTGTTCCCGCCCGTCCCCACGCACCCGCACCGGGTCAAACCCCACACCGTCATCCCGGATGGTCACCTGGTAACTCTCCTCCGTCTCCCGGGCGGAGATCCAGATGGTGCCGCCCTCCTCCCGCTTGGTGACCCCATGGCGTACCGCGTTCTCCACCAGCGGCTGCAGGCTCAGGGCCGGGAGGAAGAAATCGCTGGTCTCAATGGCATACTCCACCCGCAGATGGGCTCCAAAGCGGATACGCTCCAGATTCAGATAGCACCGCACATGCTCCAGCTCCCGGCTGGCGGGGATGACCCGCGTGCTCTGCAGGCTGTCCATGTTCCCCCGGAGGAAGCGGGCCAGCTCATCGGTGGCCTCCTGGGCCTTCTGGGGATTGGTTTCACAGAGCCACTCGATGCTTCCCAAAATGTTATACAGGAAATGGGGCTGAATTTGGCTGAGCATAATGGCAATCTTCTTCTCCGCCAGTTCCTTGTCCTGGGCCCGCAGACGCCGGTCCCGCTGCAGCTGGACATTGACAAAGACCAGCACCAGGGTCAGCGTCGCCCCGATGCCCAGCAAGGTAATCTCCGTCCAAAGCAGTTCCGCCGCCAGAATGCCCATGGGCAGCAGCACATACGCCGGCAGAAGTTCTCTCTCCTCCCGCGCCTGTCCCTTGCGATGCAGGCCCATCACGCCCCCCACCAAGGCCAGCGCCACCAGCCCGATGGCCTGGGAGAGCCAAAATCCCTCTCCCCGCAGGCAGAGGTGCTCCGGCGTGATGGTATAAAACAGGCCGGTAAACTGGGTGAGAACGGTCAGGCCAATCCCCAGCAGGCACAACGCGGACACACTCCGCCGAATCCAGGGACACGTTGTCCAAAGAGAGGCCCGGACCAAGAGATACTGACAGTAGAGGAAGAGAAGCACATATCCCGACAGGTATTGCAGAAAATTTCCCAGCCAGTTCCAAACCACATACTCCGTCCCGTTCCAATACCAGGCCCAGGCATCCGCCCACAGGGACACTAAGTTCACCAGCAGCATCCCCACAAACAGCCGGGTGGAAGGGTTGGAGCGGTCCCCGTGGAGCAGCAGACTGCCCAGAAGAATGAGGGTGAGAATGCTTCCAAAACACTCCAGCGCAATGTTAATCTCCGCCATGCCGCCCCTCCTCTTCCTGTTGAATCAGGTCTATCATACCATCCCGTCGGGGTTCTGGCAAGCCGGCGGCGTACCACGCTGTCGTCAGGTACCTCATGCCCAATGGTACCGCTGTGCCTTCTCCGGATACCTGGATTTCTCCCAGGATATCCCGCGTTTATGACCCAGTCATGTCGAAATTCTTAACATTTGATCAAGCGGGCCCACCCCTGTGAGGGGGCGGGCCCGCCGGAACGCAAGCTTATTTCAGCCAAGCGGAATTGGTGTCGCTGACCAGGTTGTCCACCCCATAGAGGTAGAGCACCCGGTCCACCGGATGTTCCGCCACAAACTGGGACAGGTTATCCCGGTAGTACCGCAGGTCCACCAGGTAGATATTTTGATAGTCGGACGCCAGGAAGGTACTGAAGCAGTGGGCATAGGAATCCCGGATCACCAGAAGGTTCCCCCCCTCCGCGTTGGGATTCTGGATGGTGACCAGGCTGTGGTTGCCATCCAGAAAAACCGGGTATTTATCCATCTCCTCCAGGTGCGAGGGGAAGAAAAGGCTGTGCGAAACCTGGGGCGCGGCGCTTCCGTCGATCAAGGTCACCGTGGGCTGAATTCCGCTGTCCCACACCTCCACCTGATCCGGCTGGGTGAACCAGTAGCCGCTGCCCGACCAGGTGGTGCCGTAGAACCCATCGTAGCTGGCCACCTCATAGGCATCCCGGGAGAGGTAAGGCGCCCCCTGGGCGATCTGATAGGCCCGGTAGAGCAAATAGTTCCCATAGGAAGTCAGATGGTGGTCGGTCCGGTAGCAGATCTGGCCGGTTTCCTTCCCCTCCAGCAGGGCCTGCCGCACATCCACCAGACGGGTATTTTGCAAGATCTGCTCTGCCTTGTCATAGAGCTGGTCATCGTCGTAGGTCCCATGGAACGTGGGAAGGACTTCTTCCATGAGATAGCCCGTAGAGGGTACCATCATCAGGTCTGCCGGAACCCCCAGCTGGGCGGCGAATTGATCGAACTTGGTTAGGTTGTCCGTGAAAATCTTCTCATTGTAAGTCTTGGGGGCGTTGATCAGATAGCCCTGCTTGCAGTGGTAGATATCCTGGGCTCCATTGCGGCCGGTGGCCAGGTTCCAATAGGCGTTGACCCCCACAAAGAAATCCCGTCCGGGGACCTGGTCCGCAGTAAACTTCTCCAGCTGTTCCTGGGTTTCCCCCTCCAGAATCCCGGAGACCGTCACCTCAGGCCGCCCGGCCAGATAGCGTTTCTCATTCTCCGAGTAGTCCCGCACCGGGGAGAACAGCAGCAGAAGGGCCATGACCCCCAGAAATACCAGGAAGATCAGCGCCGGCAAAAAGGAATACAATTTTTTCACAATAGGTTCCCCCTCTCAGAACCGGAAATACAGGAAGGGATTGTAGCTGTCGCTGACCAGGCTGGCAGTACACAGGAGCAGCGCGGCCAGACAAAGCGCCCCTTCCACCAAGGGCATGGCTTTTTTCCCCTGGAGCTTCTCCCACAGATTCTTGGCCAGGGGCGTGGCTGCCACCACCCCAATGACCGCCATACCAAGCCACGGCATCACCAGGGAAGCCCCTCCCATGGTGCCCGGCGAGAAGGAGAACATCACCTGAAGGTAGGCCAGCGCCGTGGACAGGTCCGGGGAGGCAAAGAACACCCATCCGATGATCACAATGACCATGGCATACAGATGCTGGAACACTGCCGGCAGCCGGCGGATATATTTCCCCAGCAACAGCTTTTCCAACAGCAGCAGCACCCCGTAGTAGAACCCCCAGAACAGGAAGTTCCACCCCGCGCCGTGCCAAAAGCCCGTCAGGGCCCACACCACCAGAATGTTGACACACTGGCGGAGCTTGCCGCACCGGTTGCCCCCCAAGGGGATATACACATAGTCCCGGAACCAGGTGGACAGGGAGATGTGCCACCGGCGCCAAAACTCCGTCACGCTCTTGGAAATATAGGGATAGTTGAAGTTGATGCAGAATTCAAAGCCCAGCATTCTCCCCAGGCCTCGAGCCATGTCGGAGTAACCGGCAAAGTCGAAATAAATCTGCAACGTATAGGCACAGGCTCCCGCCCAGGCCCCCAGGGCGCCGGCGGCCACCGGGTCGGCGGACATGGCGTCCCACAGCATGCCAAACTGGTTGGCCAGCAGCACTTTTTTGGCCAGCCCCACCACAAAGAGGCGAACCCCGGAATTAAAAAGGGTGGGCGTCTCCCGTCGGGAGACCAGCTGCTCGTTGACATCCTTGTACCGGACAATGGGGCCGGCGATGAGCTGGGGGAACAGGGAGATGTAGGAGGCAAAGTTAATCAGGTTATGAGAGGCCGCGCAGTCATCCCAATAGACATCAATGAGATAGGACACCGCCTGGAAGGTGTAGAAGGAAATCCCGATGGGCAGCGCAATGTCCACCTCCGGCAGGGAGGACAGCCCCGGAATCTCCCGCAGGGTGCTTACAAAGAGGCCGGCGTACTTGAACACCCCCAGTGCCGCCAGGTTCAGCACGATGCCCACCACCAGCACCGCCCGGCGCCGGCCCTGGGTGGACTGCTTGTCCATGAGCAGCCCGGCAAAGAAGTTCACCAGAATGGAGCCGATCATAATGAGGACGTAAACAGGCTCTCCATAGGCGTAAAAAACCAGGTTGGCCAGGAGCAGGAAGAAGTTCCGGAATCGGAAGGGCAGAATGTGGCTGACCAACAGAACCACCGTCAAAAACAGGAACAGGAAAGGTAAACTTGAAAAAACCATAGGCGTTTATTCTCCAATAAATGCTGCCGGGCAGTCCTTCGATTGCCCGGCAGCCGGTTTCTTTTTTGATGCTCTGGGAACACGCACTCAGGACAGCGCGCTCTGGAACGCGGCCGCCATGTCGTCATAGTGGGAGGAGAAGAACATCCCCACATAGACGCCGTCGGTGACCACCTTGCACTTTTCCGCCAGCGCCAGACTGTCGGGATCGTAGGAGGCAGCCTGCTCTGCGATGGTGGACAGACGGGTTTCCAGCTTTTCAGCCACAGTGGCGGCAGCGGACTCGTCAACCGCCTCCACCATCACCACTTCCTGGGCAAACGCTGCCCCGGAGGAGGCGGAAAAGCTGGCGGAATTCTTCACCATATCTTCCGTAATTCCATACAGATTATTCAGTCCCTCGGTCTCCACCTCCAGGACATCCGTCAGGCTGTAATCCGTTACAAACTGGGTCCGCAGCGCCGCCAGGTCCACGGTTTTGCCTGTCTCATTGGAACTGGTCTGATTCTGGCCGTTTTCCGTGTTTTCATTGGTTCCGGGCTCCTCGCCGCAGGCGGCCAAGGACAGCGCCATGGTCAAGGTGAGCACAATGGCTGCAAGAGATACTATCCGTTTCATACTTCCTCATTCATCCTCCTAAAAAATATCTTACTTCAGCGCCTGGGGCACATGGGTGAGGAGATAGTCTGCCCACGCCGCAGCACCGTCGTAATTGAAATGGATCCCCATGGCCCGGTCCCCGCTGAACTCACTCCGGAGAAATCCATTCTCATCGGAGACCGCCTCTGCCACATTGACAAAATACCACTGCTTCTCCTGGCAAATCTGACGCATTCTCTCATTGAATGCCTGAATGGTCCCATTGTTTAAGGCGTCATCCGCCCGGGGGCTGTCCGCGGTCATCGGCGTCACCGACTGGATGAAAATGGCCGCCTCGGGGGACTTGGCCAGGATCTGATCAACTAATGTTACCAAATCTTGACTTGCTCTGTCAACACCCCCGGCGATACAATTCATGCCCAGCATCAAATAAACTTTTTTCGCGCCGGCGCTGGCGATGCCGTCCGCCACCAGGGGGTGCTGGCCGGACCCCTTGGGATATTCCGGAAGCCGGGCATTCCCCGCCTGATAGGACAAGGCATTGGTCTGGCTCAAGCTCACAGAGCAAAAGAACGCCGGACTCCCCAGCCGGCCTGTGCTGGTATTGTAATTTTCCAGCATCACCGACACGGAATCTCCCACAAAGGCCGCATCTGCAAACCACTGGGGGTCCACCGCCTCGGCGGCGGGAACCACAGGGTCAAAGGCTGGCGGCAGATTTTCCGGGCCGCCGCTCTCTCCTTGGACCAGCAGCGTCTCCTCCCCTTCGGCAGGCGGCACCGACTGGCTGCAGGCAGACCCGGTCAATAGGAATAGTAGGACGAGAATTCGGATCGTCCATTTTTTCATGGAATTCTCCTTTCCATTGATTACAGCAAATCCTGGGGAATATGGGTTTTGAGATACTGCACCCAAATCTTGGCTCCCTCATAGGTAAAGTGCATGCCCATACTGCCGTAGTCACTGCAGTACTCCTTTTTCAGGAAGCCCTTTTCGTCTTTGAATGCCTCGGCCACGTTCACATAATACCAGCGATTGTCCTGGCAATACGCTTTCATGGTCTCGTTAAATGCGTTAATCTGTTCGTTGTTCAGCTTTTCCGAGTAGCTGGTGCTGGAATCCGCCATAGGGGTCACGGACTGCACCACAATCTGAACCCCTGGATTCTTTTCGATGATCTGGTTGAGAATAGTGAGGTAATCCTTGGTGGCCCGCTCCACCCCATAGGCGATGTTGTCCATACCCAGCATCACATAGACCACCTTGGCGCCGGTGGCCGCCACGCTGTCCCCAATGGCCGGCTTTTGGCCGGACCCCTTGGGATACTCCGGCAGGATCTTGCCAGTGAGCATATTGGTGGGGCTCATGCTGCCGGCACAGAGGAACTTGGCGCCGCCCAGCGCGCCGCTGGCGCCGCAGTAGGCCTCCAGGGTCATGGAGATGGAATCCCCGATAAAGACCGCCTGGTCAAAGAAGGTCACAGGCCCCTCCTCCGTCTCTGGCACCAGCGCCGTGAACGTGATGTCCTGGTAATTGTCATACAGGCTGTCATAGGCCCCTTCCGTCAGGTCCACCACCGCGCTGCCCTCGGGGATCTCCATGTCCGCCGCCGTCATCACCCGATAGACCACAGCGGCGCACTCCTCCCGGGTCAGGGTGTTGTCCGGCTGGAAAAAGCCGTTGTCATATCCCTTGACAATCCCCGCCATCTGGCAGGCGGTCACCCCGCTGCGGGCATATTCATCAATATACAGGGAGTCCTTAAACTGGTCGGGCTCCACCACCTGCAGCAGAGAGATCTCCTCCAGGGCCGCAAACCGGGCCACAACGGTGCACACCTGCTCCCGGGTCAGGGAGTGCTCCGGGGCAAAGGTGGTCTCGGTGGTCCCGCCCACCAGGCCGTTTTGGTAGGCCCAGCACACCGCGTCGTAGTAGGGGGAATCCTTGGTGACATCGGTGAAGTTGGGGGCCGCTTTCTCCTTCTTCTTGTCCCGGCTCTTCTTGCGGTCCTTGAAAACGCCCTGGTCCATATTATAAAGGTAGAGGACCAGGTTTCCCCGGGTCTCCTCCTCCTGCCCCTGGAATTTCTCACTGGAAGGCAGCACGCCGGCCTTATTCAGCTCCGTGATGTATTGATAACTCCACAGATCCTGGGTCACATCAATATAAGGGTTCTCCCAGTCCTCCGTGCTTCCCGCCGGTTCGCGGAGCAGGGACGCCGAGGAGAACAGAATCATAAATACAAGAAACCAGCTGATGGCCTGTTTCACCCACATCACCTTCCAGAAAATTCCTACCTGCACCTTAGAAAAAAGCACATAGTGAAGTTAGTCTATTGTACGGTATGTTCTGCATCAAAAGCGCACCAAATTTCCCCTTTTTTCCCCGTTTTTCCCGCCTGTGTTGTCCATCCTTCCTTGCATCCGTGGGACCCGTGGGACCCGCAGCGCCAGGCGTCCCCGGCTGACCCGGAATTCCGGGCTGTCCAGCAGGGCCCGTGGGACCCGTGGGGCCGGCAGGGCCTGTGGGGCCGATGGGCTGCAGCGTGGACAGCAGGGTAAAGTCCGGAGACTCCCCAGGCACCCCGCTGGCGTTGTCTACGTTGGCCACATAGAGGAAGCCATTATAGGTCACCAGCTGGCCCGCCCGGTAAATGCCGCCCAGCACCCAGGGCGTGGGCACGCACCCGGTGTTGCAGGGAGGCAGAGGCGGGCAGGGGGGTTGGGGCGGATAGGGAGGCTGCGGGGGGCAGGGCTCCGGCATCGGGGGTGGGCAGGGCGGCGGACACTGAGGCGGGCACTGGGGCGGGCAGCAGCCAGGCGGTGTCCAGGGCCGCCGGTTGGGCAATTCAAAGTCGTTGCATTGGTAACGCTTCATATTGCTTCCTTTCTCCGCCGAAACGGCGGGACGATCTCATGAGGGCAGGTCACCCTCAAACCACTCTATGCCCCTGCCAGCCTTTTTGCGCCCGCTTGGTCCCTCCTTCCCAAAAAATCCTATGGCGCGGCCGGAAAAATGGTGGTATAATAGCGCAAAACGGCTATGGCCCGCATCCAGCCGCCAGCCAGGAGAGAGGGGGAAGGAATATGGAAGCCCAAGCCCGTCCCATCGGGGTCTTTGACTCCGGTCTGGGCGGCATCAGCGTTCTCCGCGCCTGCGTGCGCCTGCTGCCCCAGGAAAATTTTCTCTTTTTCGGGGATTCCGCCAACGCCCCCTATGGGGAAAAGTCCCTGGACCAGGTCCGGGCCCTGACCCTCTCCGCCGTGGACAGGCTGCTGGAGCAAGGGGTCAAAGGAATCGTGGTGGCCTGCAACACCGCCACCAGCGCAGCCATCGGCCTGCTGCGCCAGCTCCACCCGGGACTGCCCATCATCGGCATCGAGCCTGCGGTGAAGCCCGCCGCGCTGGCTGCGGGCAGTTCTTCGGTGATCGTCATGGCCACCCCCCTCACCATCCGGGAGGATAAATACCAAAAGCTGGCCGCCGCTTTCTGCGGCCACGCCAACGTCATCTCCCTGCCCTGCAAGGGGCTGGCGGAGATGGTGGAGCGGGGCATCTTTGACGGTCCGGTTCTGGACGCCTACCTGCAGGACCTCCTCCTGCCTTTCCGGTACTGCAACATCGACTATATTGTTTTGGGCTGTACCCACTATCCCTTCGTCCGAAAGGCCATCGCCCGCAATTTCGGCCGTCCCGTCTCCATCATCGACGGCAGTGAGGGCACCGCCCGGCAGCTTCGCCGCCAGCTGGAGGCCGCGTCTCTTCTGACCGACCGAACCGGGTTCGGCACGGTCACCTTTCAAAACAGCCGCCCGGACAAGCTGGCCATGAGCCAGACCCTGTTCCAGATGAAATACTGATCTTCCAGGCCAGCCAAACGAGGCTGGCCTTTTCTCCTCCTTTCCTTTCACGCCGGTGCCCGGGCAGCGCCTTCGTATCATAGCAGGAATTTCTTGGGGAGAAATGAAGAAAAAAGAAAGGTTTTCTTAAAAAATGACACGCCGGCCGGGCACCGCCGCCCGGCCCCACAGAAAGGAGTCTCCATGATCCGATCCTTCCGCCCTGACGACCTGCCCTCTCTGATGGACCTCTGGCTGTCCGGCAATCTGGAGGCCCACGCCTTTATCCCGCCAGACCATTGGCACCGGCACACCGCCCTGGTGGCCCGCCTGCTCCCCCAAGCGGAGCTGTCCATTTACGAAACCGGCGGACACATCGCGGGTTTTGCCGGCATGACGGGGCACCACCTGTCCGGTCTCTTCGTCCGCAGCACCTGCCGCTCCACCGGGATCGGCCGCGCCCTGCTCACTCATTTGAAAGCCAGGCACCCGCTGATCACCTTACAGGTCTATCAGAACAACCAGCGGGCGCTGGCCTTTTACCAACGGGAGGGCTTCTCTCCCCTCGACCAGGACACCGAGCCAGAGACAGGCCAGGTCTATCTGACCCTGGTCTGGCGCAAACCATAGAAAGGACGTTTTGCGATGCCATACAAAATTCTTGTCGTTGAGGACGATCCCACCATCCAACGGGAGCTGGTCACCCTTCTCCAGGCCGAGGGATATGAGGCCGCCGCCGTGGTGGATTTCTCCACTACACTCTCTCAGGTAAACACCGTTCAGCCCCACTTGATCCTTCTGGATATCAAGCTCCCCGGCCAAAGCGGGTTCTCCCTGTGCTCCCAGATCCGCGCTTTCTCCACGGTTCCCATCATCTTTGTCACCAGCTGTAACACGGACATGGATGAGCTCAGCAGCATTCTGCTGGGCGGCGACGCCTTTATCACCAAGCCCTACCACACCGCCATTCTCCTGGCCAAAATAGCCGCTCTGCTGCGTCGGGCCTATCCCGACCAACCCGGTCAAGTGCTCACCTATGGCGGGGCGGAACTCCACTTGGAACGCAGCCAGCTTCTCTATCAGGGGCAGGCGGCGGACCTGACCAAAAACGAGCTGAAAATCCTTTACTATCTGTTCAAACACGCCGGGACCATCTGCGCCCGGGGGGATCTGGTCTCCTATCTCTGGGACAACCAGCTCTATGTGGACGACAACGCGCTGAGCGTCAACATCGGCCGAATCCGGGAAAAGCTTTCTACCCTGGGCTTAGAAAATTTCATCAAAACCAAACACCGGCAGGGATACACCTTATGAGCGCCCGTCTGTTCTGGAAACAGCAGTTCCCCCTGCTCCTGGTCCATCTGCTGTCCATGGCCGCCCTGGCCTGCTTTCTCGCCCTAAACGGGAACAACCGGGACAGCATTCTGCTGATCCTGCTGACCTGGGCCGGGGTGGCGGGGGGCTGGATGGTCCGGTCTTATCTGCTGCGCAAGCACCAGCTGGATGCCCTGCTGTCCCTGTCGGAAAGCCTCCGGGAGACCTATCTCATCGGTGAAATCATGCAGGCGCCCACCCGGGCGGACGATCAGGTCTATTATCAAATTCTCAAGCGCGCCGGCCGGTCCATGCTGGAGCAGATCAGCGCCATCCAGCGGGAGCGCGGGGAATACCGGGAGTACATCGAGCAGTGGATTCACGAGGTCAAAACCCCCATCGCCGCCAGCAAGCTCCTCTGCGAAAACCACCCCAGCCCCGCTTCCCCGGCACTGCTGTCCGCCCTGGAGGCCATTGATCGCTACACCGAGCAAGCCCTCTACTACGCCCGCAGCGAACACACGGAAAAGGACTATTTCATCCGGGAACTCCGGCTCTTTGACGCAGTCCACCAGTCCATAGGGCAAAACAAGTATCTCCTGCTGCAAAACGGGGTCACCCTTCAGGTGCATGAGACGGAGGACACCATATTTTCCGATGAAAAATGGCTTTGCTTCATCCTCAATCAGCTCATCAGCAACGCGGTAAAATACCGGCGGGACCCTCCGGTCCTCACCTTCCGCGCCGTCCGGAACCAGGATACACTGACCCTCTCTCTGCAAGACAACGGCATCGGCATTGATGCCAGGGACCTGCCTCGCATTTTTGACAAAGGCTTTACCGGTCAAAATGGCCGCCGGTCCGCCCCAAACGCCACCGGGCTGGGGCTCTACCTCTGCAAACGCCTGTGCGACAAGCTGGACATCGGCCTCCAGGCCCAATCCTCCCCAGCGGGAACCACCCTTTCCCTGACCTTTCGGATCAACGACTTCATCCACGGGGTGCAGGGTCCGCTGTAATTCTTACAATTTTGTTAGAACTTTGTAAGAAAAGAAGCTACAAATTCCCTCCGGCATCTCTTAGACTACAGGGGAGGTGATTCACATGAACGAACTGCTGCGTCTGGAGCATATCCAGAAAATCTATGGCAACGGCGGCGGGGTGACCCGCGCCATCGACGACATCAGCTTCTCCGTCTCCTCCGGGGAATTTTTGGGGATCATGGGGGCCTCCGGCTCTGGCAAGACCACGCTGCTCAACTGCATCTCCACCATCGACACCGTCAGCGCCGGCTCCATTCTGCTGGAGGGCCGGGACATCACCCAGCTCAAACCCAAGGAGCTGGCCCGGTTCCGCCGGGAAAACTTAGGGTTTATCTTTCAGGACTTCAACCTCCTGGACACCCTTACCGTGGGGGAAAACATCGCCCTGGCCCTCACCATCAACAAGGTCCCGCCCGGCCAGATTGATGGGCAGGTCCAGCAGATGGCGGACGCCCTGAACATCGGGGACATCCTGTCCAAGTTCCCCTATCAGATCTCCGGCGGCCAGAAGCAGCGGTGCGCCTGCGCCCGGGCCATGATAAACCACCCCAAGCTCATCTTGGCTGATGAGCCCACCGGGGCTCTGGACAGCCACGCCAGCCAGATGCTGCTGGGCACCCTGGAGAGCATGAACCAGCAGATGGGCGCCACCATTGTCATGGTCACCCACGATGCCTTCACCGCCAGCTACACAGAGCGCATTCTATTTCTCCGGGACGGCGCCGTCTTCTCCGAGCTTCGCCGGGGGAACGACAGCCGAAAACAGTTCTTTGAAAAAATTCTGGATGTGCTCACCATGATGGGAGGGGGCACAGTGGATGTACGGTAAACTGATCCTCCGCAGCGCCCGGCGATCCGTCCAGGATTACCTGATCTATTTGGTAACCCTGACCCTGTGCGTGGGGCTGTTCTATGCCTTTCTCTCCATCTCCAGCCGTTATTACCACCCTGCTCTGGGGGCGGAATTTGATCTCTCCTTTCTCAGTGAGTGGATGAAGCTGGCCATCTGTGGGGTCACACTGCTCCTGCTCTTTCTCATCCGGTATGTCAACCGGTATATGATCCGACAAAAACAGCAGGAATTCGCCATGCAAACCATTCTGGGCATGGAACAGCGAACCACCGCCTGGCTGTTCTTTGGCGAGACGTTCCTCATGGGACTGCTCTCCCTGGGGCTGGGAATCCCGTTGGGCAGCCTCCTCTCCCAGTTCATCACCGCTATGCTCCTGTCCAGCTATGGCCAGTCTTTTCAGCTCTCCTGGGCCCTTTTCCCGGATACCGCCGCCCTCACTCTGCTTTTTTTCTCCCTGAGCTTTTTCGTGGTGGGTCTGTTTAACGTCCGGTCCATTCAAAAGCTCCATGTCATCGACATGCTCCAGGCCCGGCGCAAAAATGAGGACAGTCTGAAAAAGAGCCGCTGGATGCCTGTGGTGACCATTCTCTACCTGGCCGCGCTGGCAGGAATCGCGGCGATGAATCTCTGGTATGCCTCCCTTTACTATGATTCCCGCCTGCCTCTACTGGCCCGTATCTTCTATGTGTCCAATGCCGTACTTCCCCTGGCGGGTTTGGCAGGGAGCGGACTATGGTGTTTTAAGCGGCGGCGCTTTCTCCCTCTGTTGGCCTTTCTCCTGGTCCAGTCCCTCATCAGCCTTTTCTTCATCGCCCTGGCCCCGTGGATGGACCGGACCTACTCCCTGCCCATTTCTCAGGAGAGCCTGCGCTCCTACCTGCTCTTTTTTCTTGTCTACCTGTCTTTCTTCCTCTGTACGGTGATGTATCTGTCCAGCCGCCTGCTGTCCGCCTGGAAGGACAGGTCCCCCGCCCATAAGTACACCGGGGAAAACCTCTTTTTCTACGGCCAGGTTCTCTCCAAGCTTCGCTCTGCCAGCAAATCCATGACTCTGATCAGCCTGACCCTGGTACTGTCCACCGTCCTGTTTGCCCTCTCCCCCGCCCTGAGCGGCTGGGCAGAGGGCTATCTGGAGGAGCGGGCCATCTATGACGTGCAGATCAACAGTTATTACAACAATGTCCTCCGTCAGGAAGACCTGCCTCAAGACACGTATGACTTTGTCCCCACGTTTTTAGAGGCGCGGGGCATCCAGATCACCCAAGACCGTGTCTTTTCCCTTTACCTGCCGGAGGCATCCCAGTTCCACAACCGAAACAAGTATGACTTCCCCGTTGTGGCTGTGGCACTGTCCGATTACAACGCCATCCGGCAGATGCTGGGGTATCCCCCCATCTCCTTGGGGGCGAGGGAGTTCAGCACCCAGTGGGACGCCATCTCCACCCCGGAAGACCAGGCGGCCTTTCTCCGCAACCATCCCACCCTGTCCACCGATGCCGGCACCCTCTCCCTGGCCCAGGATGCTCTCCACACAGAGTCCATGGGGGAAACTTTCTATAATCTTTACACCCATGTAACCTATGTCCTGCCCGACCAGGTCTGCCATCAGCTCCTTCCCGTTATGACCAAGCGGTATCTTGCCACGGCCCACCCCATTCCCTATGCAGACGCCGCTGCTCTGCAGGACGCCTTCTCCACCCATTACCCGGAACAGTCCCTGCAGGACGGTCCCGAGTACAGCCTGGATACCCGAACCCAGCAGATCAGTGACACCAAATCACAGATTTTCTTATTCCACGCCGTGATGGTCTACGGAGCCGTGGTGCTCATGGTCATCTGCTTTACCATTCTCTCCCTCCAGCAGCTGTGGGACGCCAACCAGTACCGCTACCGGTTCGGTGTGCTGCGCAAGCTGGGCGTGGAGGACCGCTCCATCCACCATCTCATTTCCAAACAGCTGGCTCTGTGGTTTGGGTTGCCTGTGGGTCTGGCCGTTCTGATCTCTGGGGCCATATCCGCCTTTTTCTTTTGGTCGATTGCCACAGAGATTAACGCCTACCTGGGCTTTGATGCGCTCCTGTCTCAAGTGTCCGCCCTGGCTGGCATTCTTCTGCTTCTCCTGCTGGCTTACGCGCTCTCCACCTGGACCCTGTTCCGCCGGGCCGTATCCCCGTAACTCCCTATTCTGCCTCGCCCACCGGGGACCCGCCCGCGTCCCAAAGAAAACGAGCCCCCTGAAAACAGGGGGCTCATAGCCGTTTTTTCAGCAGGGTGCATGCGGGAAGAACTCTCTGAAAACCCTTGGCATTGCTGCACTTTCCTGATGGTCGAGTGGAAAAACGGGGGCTTTGCATTGACTTTCTCCCCCATGGTTTGCTATGATGCTTCCGTCTTGCAAGGCACATCCAACCAAAGGAGTGTGTGAACGGATGGAAAACAAGAAATCATTTGGCACCTTCATCTGCCAGCGGCGCAAAGAGCTGGGCATGACCCAGAAGGAATTCGCCCAGCGTCTCTTTGTCACCGACTCCGCGGTCAGCAAATGGGAGCGGGGGCTGGCCTACCCTGACATCACCCTGCTCCAGAGCATCTGTCAGGTCCTGCAATGCAGTGAGAAAGAGCTGCTGTCCTCCAGCGAAGACACCGAGGGCAGGCGGGCGGAACAGCTGGCCAAAAAATATTTGCAGCTGACCCGAAACTACCGGCTGGGACAATATATCCTGTATGGCCTGATCACCCTGGGCTGTCTGCTGGGCAACCTGCTCAGCCAGCATGCCCTCACCTGGTTCTGGATCGTCCTGGCCTCAGAACTCATGGTGGCCTCCCTTACCTTGCTGCCCACCTTCGTTCCAGAGGGACGGCGGGGACTGGCCAGCCTGGGGGGCTTCACCGGCTGCCTGCTGCTGTTGCTGCTGGTCTGCTGTCTCTATACCGGCGGGGACTGGTTCCTCATCGCCGGGGTGAGCGTGCTGTTTGGTATGGGCCTGGTCTTCCTCCCCTTCGCCCTGCGCGCCCTGCCCCTGCCGGAGGAGTTGGCCCACCGGAAGGTCTCCCTCTACGTGGGCATCGAGCTTCTGCTGCTTCTCGCCCTGTTCGGGGTGGCCTGTCTGTACACCGGGGGCACGTGGTTCCTCAGCGCCGCGCTCTGGACGGTGTTTGGACTGGGCATTGCCCTGCTCCCCCTCCTGCTCCGGCAGCTCCCCCTGCCCTGGAACTGGTCCCGGCACAAGGCGGTGGTCTATCTGTCCTTTGAGTCCATTCTCCTGCTGGCGGGCCTGGCCTGGGAGGGACGCACCGGGGACTTTCCCCTGCCGCCCATGCTGCCCATTGCCCTGCTGTGTCTGGCCCTTCCCTGGGGCTGGCTGGGCGCCCTGCGCTACCTCCCCCTGGGCCGGTGGTTCCGGGCCGGGGTGGGGCTGGCGTGGACCGGCCTGTGGATCTGGCTGGCGCCCTTTGTTCTGGATCAGATCTATCTGCACATGGGCTATTTCACCAGTACCCCCTATCAGCTGATCCTCCCCATTGACTTTCACAACTGGGCCGCCGCCATGAGCGCCAACGTGATGTTCCTGATCATCTTGGGCTTTCTGCTCCTGGGGCTGCTCTGCGTGGTGGCGGGCATTCTCTGGCGCCGAACCCATCCCCGGACCTCCGCCCCTGAGGCGTAACCGGTCAGAAACTACCGGCCAGCAGCTCCCGAATGGTCTCCATAGACAGGTCCACAGAGGCGATCTCATCGGCACAGCGCCGAAGCTCCTCCCGGACCAGGCGGGCATGAGGGACCTGCCGTTTGTACTTGAGCTGGTGCTCCAGACTGGCCCAAAAATCAATGGCGATGGTCCGCAGCTGCACCTCCACCGTCATCCCCCGCCCCGGCCCCGCCCGGAGGCCCAAAATGAGGTGGTAGCTTCGATAGCCATTCTCCTTGGGGTAGGAGATGTAGTCCTTGGTCTCCAGCACGGAAAACGCCGCCTGGTCCTCCAGCCACCGGGCAACCTGATACACATCGTCCTGAAACCCGCAGATCACCCGGACCCCCACCGCGTCCCGGACCCGGGTCAGCGCCGCCTGCCGGGTCTGTGGCTGTCCCCGCTGGGCCAGCTTGCGGCACATGCTCTCCGGGGATTTGATCCGGGAACTGGTATAAAGCACGGGAGACTGCCGCCCCTGGGCCTTCCATACCCGCTGCAGTTCCTCCACCGCCTCCAGAACCTGACGCTCGGCCAGACGCATCTGCGCCAGCTCCGGGCCGTAAAACTCGTTCGCTGTCATTTGCGATCCCTCCTTCTTCCCACAGGGAGATGTGCTCCCTCAAAAAGACGCGGTTCCGGCCCACCAAGTCCGGGAACCGCGCCTCTTTTTGCCCCTCACCGGACTTGTCATGGACTTCACGCGCTGGGAAACAGCGCCGTAATCACCAGGCGGTCCGTCCCTTTGGCCGCGGCGGAGAGCTTCCCCCGGTGGGCTTGGACCACCGCCTTTGCAATGGACAGCCCTATGCCATATCCCCCCTGGCCGGAGTTTCGAGAGGCATCCCCCCGGTAAAACCGGTCAAACATATTCTCCAGCAGTTCCTTGCTCAGCACTTCCGCCGTGTTCTCCACCGACAGGCGCAGGTGTTTGCCCTGTCGGGACAGACGCAGGGCGATCTGCCCGCCCTCCGGCGAATATTTCAGCGCGTTGTCCAGAAGGATGGACACCAGCTGCACCAGGCTTTTCTCCTCGCCCACCAGGGTGAGCATAGGCTGAACATCCACGGACAGCGTCTTGTTCTGGCGCTTGGCCACCGCCTGGAACGCTTGGGCGGCCTCGGCCACCAGTTCGGAGAAGGGCAGCGGCAGAAACTGCTGCCGTCCCTGCTCCTCCTCCATGCGGGACAGGTAGATTAGATCATTGGTAAGGGTGGATAAACGCTTAATTTGGGTTTGAATGTCCACGATCCACTCATTCTCCTCCCCCGTCTCCAGGGCCAGGACCTCCGTGTCCGCCTGGATGATGGCAATGGGGGTTTTGATCTCATGGCCGGCGTCCGTGATGAAGCGTTTTTGCTTTTCATGTCCCTCGATCACCGGCTTAATGATCCGCCGGGACAGCAGCAGAAGCAGCAGAAGCACCGCCAGCAGCCCCGACGCCGCCACCCAAAGGCTGGTCACCAACGTGCTGTGAAAGGTAAACAGGTGGGCGCCGTAGTCCAGGAAAATCACCCGCGTGTTCTCCCCCTCCCGCGCCTCCAAATACCGGTAGTCCTGCCAAAATCCCCGTGGACTGTCCTGGGCCCAGACGGCCTGGGCATAGCTGGCCGCGGTCTCCTCATCCACTGCGGCGATCTTTCCGGTGTCCGTGGCCAAAACTGTTCCCTGCCGGTCCAGGAGCACGGAAAAATATCGGGTCTCATAGCCCAGCTCTACGGACCGGTGCCGGGGGCCCAGTTCCTCCCAGTCGAAGTCCGCTTTGATCTCTGGAAACTTGCCCTGGTTGTCCGCCAGCAGGTCCAGGATGCGGTCCGCGTCAGAGACAATTCCCCGATAGTTGGTCAGGAGAATCACCCCTAAAATCACCGTCAGCACCGCCAGCAGAGAGAGCATGGCCGCCGCCACCAGCTTGGTCCGGAGTTTCCGGATCATATGGCCTCCTCCAGGTAATACCCCGCGTTCCGCCGGGCCTTGATCTGAATGTTCCCATGCAGCGCGGCGAGCTTTTTTCGCAGATAGGAGATGTAGACCCAGACCACGTTGATCTCCGCCTCATTGTCATACCCCCAGATTTTCTCCAAAAACCGCTCGGTGGAGATGAGGTTCCGGGGGTTGCACATCAGCAGCTCCAGCATCTGAAATTCCTTGTTGGCCAGCCGAAGCCGGCCGGTGGGAGAGGAGAGCTCAAAGGTGGCCCGGTCCAGGGTGATGTTTCCCACCTGAAGCCGGGAGGTGGCCTGTACCGTCTGTTCCCGGGTCATGGCCCGGATGCGTGCCAGCAGCTCCTGGCTGGCAAAGGGCTTGGTCAAATAATCGTTGGCGCCGCTGTCCAGCCCCAGCACTTTGTCGTCCACTTCGGACTTGGCGGTGAGCAGGAGCACCGGCAGCCGGTTCCCCTGCCGGCGCAGCTGACACAGCACATCGATCCCGTCCCGCTTTGGCATCATGATGTCCAGAATGGCCCCGTCATAGTTGCCGGACCCCAGATAGGCCATCGCCTCCTCCCCGTCGTAAACCGCGTCCACCTCATAGTTGTTTTTTCGCAGCAGCACCGTGAGGGCCCGGGCCAGGGACCGCTCATCCTCCGCCAGCAGCAGCCGCATACCACCGCCTCCTTTTTCCTTTCCCCGGGCCTTCCCCCGGAGCAGCCTCAGAATACCAGGGCTTCTTTAACTGAACTTAAAAACCCTGTGAACAATCTGTATCCATGGGAAGCCTTGTCTTTCCCTGCCCCATATTGTATAATCGGGAAGCACGGCCGCTGTCAGCCGCCAGCTTTTTCCGGATGGAGGCGAATCACCATGTCAGACCAATCCACCCCTGTCACCCGGCTCCCCCTGCGGAAGGGTGCCTCCCTGCGCTGGCTCCCTTTCCTGTTTATCTTTCTGCAAAGTGTACTGTATGGGCTGGGGGACCCCATTTCCAAGTCCGCCTATGAGGTTCTCCCCGTCTATTCCCTGCTGACCGCCCGCTACGGCATTGCCCTTGCCTTTCTGCTGCTGGTGTTCGGCCGGCGAATCTGGCGGGGACTGAAGGTCTGCTCCCCCCGGGACTGGCTGCTTCCCAGCCTCTGCATGGGGGGCGCCTATGTGGCCAACAACATCGCCCTGGAGCTCACCGCCGCCACCTCCGTGGCCTTTCTGCGCTCCCTGTCCACGATGATGACCCCACTTTTGGCCCTGGCTTTCTACCGCCGCAAGTTTGGAAAAAAACACATTCCGGTTCAGCTGCTGGTCCTTGTGGGGCTCTACCTGCTCTGCGGCCTGGGCGGGCTGTCCGGGTTTGGTCTGGGAGAAGTCTTTTCCCTCCTCTCCGCCCTTCTGCTGGCCGGGGCCCTGATTTTTGGCGAGCACGCCCTGGACCGGGTGGACCCCGTCACCCTCACCACCCTCCAGACCGCCGCCTCAGCCCTCATGGCCCTGCTGTGCGCCCTGGCCTTTGACCAGGGAATTCACCTGGGCGCGGCCACCCCCTCGGTTTGGATGAGCATCCTCTACCTGGCCCTCTTCTGCACTGTGGCCGGCTATCTGCTCCAAAACGCGGCGCTGGGGGTGCTCTCCTCCCGCACCGTGGCCCTGCTCCAGTGTTTCTGCCCTGTGATGACGGCCATGTTCTCCCGTCTTCTTCTGGGGGAGCAGCTCTCCACCCCAGGGATTCTCGGCGCGGTCATCATTCTGCTGTGCGTGGCGGCGGAGACGATGATGAAGGACGACAAGCCCCTTTCCTGAACTCAAAAAAGCCCTTGCGCCTTTCAGCGCAAGGGCTTTTTTCTGTCCTTAATAGCGGACCTCCTCCAGGCACAGGCCGCAGGCCGGTACGGTCTCCCCCGCCCGGCGTCGGTCCTGGGAGGCCAGAATGTCCGCCATATCCTCGGGCCGCAGATGTCCCCGGCCCACCTCCAGCAGGGTTCCCACCAGGATTCGCACCATGTGGTAAAGAAAGCCGTCCCCACTCAGGGTAAAGCGAAGCTCCGGCCCCAAGGCTTGAATGGTGATGGACTCCACCCGGCGCACCGTGGACTTCTTGAATTTCTTCAGGGAGCAGAAGGCCCGGTAGTCGTGGGTGCCGCAGAGGTCCTCCGCAGCCTGAACCATAGCCGCCAGGTCCAGAGGTTCGTGCAGGTGATACAAATAGTTGCGCTCAAAGACATTGGGCAGATCGCTGTTCCATATCCGGTAGACATAGGTTTTCCCAGTGCAGGACAGGCGGGCATGGAACCGGGGCTCCGCCCGCTCCAGCCGGATAGCGCCAATGTCCGCCGGCAGATAGCGGCGCAGGCCGGCCAAGATCTCTTCTGTGGTCTTTTGGGTTTTGGCCCGGAAAGAGACCACCTGCATTTTTGCGTGGGTCCCCGCGTCGGTTCGTCCGGAACCGGCTACCTCAACCGGCTGATCCAGCAGGCGGGACAGAAGAGCCTCCAGCTTTCCCTGAATGGTCTGTTCGGTATTTCCCTGCTTCTGCCACCCTTTCCAGCGGGTCCCGTCATAGCAGAGGGTCAAGCGGTAATTCGGCACAGTCCTCTCCCCTTTTCTCCCAGGCCCCCTGCCCATGCTGGACGCCGCCAGGGTTCCCGGTTCTCTTTGGCTTTTCCCGTTCTATTTTAGCGGATTCCAGTTCTTCTGAAAAGGGGGATTCTCCTTCTTTTTCCCAGATTCCCCAGGGTTCCTGTCGAAAAGCGCAAAAATTCTCTCCGTTTCCCTGCTTTCCCTCGGCGCCCTACGCTGCGGCTGCACAGGTCAGGTCTCGTAACGGCTCCAGTCCGGCGCCTCAGTCAGTTCCGTCCACTGCTCAGAAATTTCCCCTTTCTCCTTCCACGTATGGCTATTGGTGGCCTCCTGCACCGCCAGATAGTACCAGGCCCCTGGGTCCTGGTTGTCCGGCCACTGAAGCATGCCGGGCAGCAAGTCCTCCTTGGCGGCGGGAAGACGGTTCAGCACCCGATTGATCATGGTCATCGCCTCGGCCCGGGTAATGGATTGGTCCGGACGAAATGTTCCGTCCTCATACCCCTGAATCCATCCCAGACTGGCCGCCTTTCCAATCTCCTCCCGGGCCCAGTGCCCTGCAAGGTCCGTAAACTCGCTGCATCCGTCGGACACTCCAGTGTCAAACCGGGCACAGATGGCCGCAAACTCCGCCCGGGTAATGGGGGCATTGGGCGCGAAGCGTTCCTCCGTCCGCCCCTTGAGAATGCCCAGAGCCGACATGGTAGACACCGGCTGCTGAAACCAGCTGCCGTCCTGTACATCGGTAAACCCATTGACCCGGGTCAGGTTTCCGTCCCGAATTTCCTGCTTCAGCAGCCGGAAGAAAATGGTGGCCACCTCTGCCCGGGTAATGGAGCCCCCCGGCTTCACCTGACCGTCCGGGTATCCGATCACATAGGCAAAGTGATCTGCTCCGTTGAGCATATCCGGCACCGATGTGGCCTGCCAGCCGGCGTACACCGTCCGGTCCGAAGTCATTGTCACCTCTGTAAGCCGCTTACTCAATGTTTCCTCCCCATACCAGCCGGTGAAGGTATACCCCTCCTGTGTCGGTACTTTTTCCAGCAGGACCTTCGTTCCGCCGGGGTACTGTTCCGGCGGGTAGGAAGTTCCTCCCCGGGAATCATAGCGGAGGGTATACCGGGTCTCTCCCCCGCCACCTCCACCGCCTCCACCGTCTTGGATTCCCCGGCGCAGCTGGGGCGAGGCCACCTGATTTTGTACCTTCTCCGTCCCCTGCTCCCTCAGGACGCTCTCTCCCTGGTTGGTGGCAAAAGTCCCCGCCGGATATGTGCCATCCTGTCCAGGGGCAAGGGTCAGATGGAGGGTCATCGTATAGGTCTCATAGGGCTCTGTCCCCGACAGGTCCCAGGTGACGGTGCGTCCGTCTTCTGCCAGCGTCGCCGTGCCGCCAGTCACTTGAATCGCCGCCTGCTGGATGGTCTGAAAATCCTCTCCCACCACATCCGTCAGCGTAAAGGTACGGAAAGCATCATAGATGGTACGGTTCACCGCCCGACTGAACCCGTCCGTATCCTCAGCCAGATAAAATTCCGTGCAGGCCTGGTCCATATAGGTCTTCTCCTGCTCTGTCGGTTCCCTTTTATAGAGCACCCCAATGGTCGAAACCCCAAGGGCTTGTATCGCCTGCGCCGCTACGGGGATTCCCTCTGTGTCCTCATTGGCCTCCCCATCGGAAAGAAAGACCACCGAGACCGAACGCCCCAGGCTTTGGGCCATGCGGAGATAGTCCACCGCCTTTTCCAATCCTGCAGTGTAATTGGTCCTCCCCTCACAGCTTAGGCCTCGGATCACTTCCCCGGCATGCGCCGCGTTGCTCCCCTCAAAAAAGCCTGCGGAAGCTGCGTTCACCCCGCTGCCAAAAGACAGTACCGCCACCCGGCTGTCCACCTCCTGGGAGGTCAGCAGCGTTTCGGTCACATCCGCCACTTTGGAGAGCATCTCATACATCTTGTTCAGGGCCGCGCCCTGTCCGTTGACCTGCTCCATGGAGGTGCTGGTGTCCAGGACAAACACGAAATCTCTCTGCCGGTCCGGCGCATAGGCCGCCTGAATCTCCACTTGGGCTGTCGTCCTGTCTTCGTCGGTCCATTTGGCCGCCTTGGTCAGCTGTGTGGAGGCCGCGCCCAGTCCGTTCTTCTCACCCAGGTGACTGTCCTCCCATGCGTTGTCGGTGGGCCGCAACGTCGGATACCCGCCGTCTTGGTTGAGGCGGAACTTACCGTCCATTGCTCGCTCCACCAAGTCCCATACCGCGTCGTCCTTGAGAAATACATTGCTGTATTCCAGCTTTTTCAGGATACCCGCCTCGGCCCCCTGACAGATTGCACTCCAATCCGTCACCCCTGTGACGTTTTCGAAGGCACCCACCTCTATGGCGGTCACCCGGCTCAGGTCCAATGCTCCTTTCAACCCGGTGTCTCGAAACGCCTCTCCTGCAATTTCTCCTGTCACCTTGGAAAAGTCAAAGGTCTCCAGCTGCGTACAGTAGGCAAATGCCTTTTCCCGGATTTTCGTTACCTGGCACCCTTCCCCCAAGATCACCTGCTTTAGCCCTGGTTTTGAAGTTGCACTGGCATGAAACATATTTTTAGCAAATGTGATCTCCCCGGTAAATCCACTGAAATCCAGGGTTTCCACTTGCTTCCCGTTGCGAAAGGGTGCTGCCTGCACATAGCGATAGCTGGGATGCTGAAAATCAATCTGTCCCGTCCCGGTAAACACAGCGCTGCGCAGAGCGGGGATTCCCAAGGCACCTCCTCCAAAGATGAGATAGGCTCCCTCCTTCAGGTGGAAGGTGAGCTCCTCCAAGGCCGCACTGCTTCCAAATACATCGCTTGCATTGAAAGAATAATCGCCAAATTGAACCGTTCCCCCAATGGTAACGCTCGCCTTGGAAAAAGCGGTTCCTTCTTTATTTTTTACGCCGCTGAACGCACAGCTCCCCACAGAAATGGCCGGGTACTGTGCCTCCACATCCACCTGGTCCTCTATCCGCAGCGTCAGCGTCTCCCCCTCCAACGGCAAAACCGCATTGGAAAACCCATAGCTTCCAATGGTATGCAGTTGGTCCATTGGAAACTCGGTTAGTACAGCATTGTGAAAAGCATAGCTTCCAATGGCAAGGGATGTACGCTCTGACTGCACCGTTAGATTTTTCTGTCCCTTAAAAGAATACTTGCCAAATCGGAACGCCCCCGATCCCTTCAGGGTAACGTTGGTTACACCCGCGGGAAATACCGAGCTGTAACCATCTGCAATCCCTGTAACGCCGGCGCCAATCTCCACAGAAGTGAGTGTCTTTTTCTGTTCCGCTGTCACATTGGCATCCAAAGCCTGACTGGTAATCTCACCATCGCCTTGGATGGTCAAGGTTGTTCCATCGTTACTTACGATATACTGAACCTCCCCGTCTTCCCCTGCTGCCAGCGCCGTCAGCGGAACCGTAGTTCCCAAAAGGCAGAACACCAGTGCCATTGCCAACCATCGTTTTCTCTTCAATCTTACTTCCTCCTTCTTTCTGAATGGGGTTTCCTCTCTGTCTGTTTCATTTGCTCCTTTCCACTTTCAAAAGGTACACCTTTTGAAAGTCCTCTATTTTCTTTGCAAATGCCACAGTTTTTCGTCAATTCTTCAATAAACGCCGAAAAAAACCTTGCTTTATTTATCTATTGAAGATAAAATGAGAGCAAGAAAATCAGCTATCAAAAGGTGTACCTTTTGATAGCTGATTTTTTCTCTCTCCATTATTTCCTTCTTTCTTCTCCCACCTCCAGCCGGTATTCCCGAAGGCGGCGATAAAAGGTGGACTGCCCCAGGCCCGAGCGGTGAAGAGCCTCTTCAAAGGTAATTTTCTGGGCCTCCCAGGCCCGGACAATCTTACTAAAATTATCCGGCCGGGCGGAAGAGGGACGGCCAAGATGGACACCCCGGGCCTTGGCCGCAGCAATCCCCTGGGCCTGGCGTTTGCGGATACTCTCCCGCTCATTCTGTGCCACAAAGGACAGGATCTGGAGCACGAGATCCGCGATGAAGGTCCCCATGAGGTCCTTGCCGTTGCGGGTATCCAGCAGGGGCATGTCCAACACGCAGATGTCCACCCCGATCTCTTTGGTTAAAACCCGCCACTGGGTCTGGATTTCCTCATAGTTGCGCCCCAGCCGGTCGATGCTCAAAATGTAGAGCAAATCGCCCGGTCGCAGTTTTTTCACCAGCCGCTTGTATTGCGGGCGCTCAAATAATGAGGTGTGATAGCGATAGCGGCAAAAAGCTAATAAAATCAATGGTTTTGCGGACAGCGGATAGACAGGGAATGTGTTAAAAACTGAATACGCACACAAACGGCGTTACCTTAACCCCTTTGGGGGAGAAAGTAACGCCGTTTTTTTATGCCCGCAGGAAAGGAGGTGCAGCCGGAATGTATTTCACAAAGGGCAAGCAGCGGGCATTTGAACTGCTCATGCAGCAGAAGCCGGGATTTGACCGCTATCAATCCGGTTGTGCCGGAGATGATGAAGATTGCGGCACTTGCCGTTTCTACCGCCCCGGGTGGAAATATGAGTTTTGCGTTTTCAAAGAGTGTCCCTATTGCCCCGGCAAAAGGACGCGGAAAACGCCCGCCAGCATGGACAAATAGACGGGCAAAAGCCCTTGTGTCATGCGGCTTTGCAGACGCGAAAACGGCAAAGGGCATATTGCAATACCAAAACAGCCGAAAACGGCTTTCTAATTGTCCACGCAGACCAAGAGAGGAAGTGAGGAAATATGGCAGTTTTCAGAGTGGAGCGAAATACGGGATATACCGTTATGAGCAACCACCACTTGCGAAACAAGGAATTGTCCTTAAAAGCAAAAGGCTTGCTTTCGCAAATGCTGTCCTTGCCGGAGGATTGGGATTATACCCTTGCGGGCTTATCCCATATCAACCGGGAGAAGATCGACGCAATCCGCGAAGCGGTAAAGGAACTCGAAAAAGCCGGATATATCGTGCGCAGCCGGGAACGCGACGAAAAGGGACGCTTGCGGGGCGCGGATTACGTCATATACGAGCAGCCGCAGCCGCGAGAGCCGGAAGCAGCTACCAGCGTCGGACAGCCGCCTATATTGGATTTACCTACATTGGAAAATCCAACATTGGATAATCCAACGTTGGAAAAACCTACGCAGGAAAAACCTACGTTGGAAAATCCAATGCAATTAAATAAAGATATACAAAAGACTGACTTACCCAAAAAAGAAAAATCAAATACGGATTTATCAAGTACCGATTCCATTCCTATCCATTCCCTAAATCCCTTGCCTTACGACGGGGAAGCGGCTACGCCGCCGGAACGGAAACGAAAGGAAGCGACAGACGCATACAGCGTTTATGAGGAAATCATCAAGGACAATATCGAGTACGACCATTTTGTACGCTACGGGCAGGTAGACAAAGACCGCTTAGACGAAATTGTTTCGATTATCCTTGAAACGGTATGCAGCAAGAGAAAGACAATCCGTATCGCCGGGGACGATTACCCGGCAGAGCTTGTCAAGGCAAAGTTTATGAAGCTGAACAGCAGTCACATTGAATTTGTCTTTGACTGCATGAAAGAGAATACCACCAAAATCCGCAATATCAAACAGTACCTTAAAGCGGTGCTGTTCAATGCGCCGAATACCATTGACAGCTACTATACCGCCCTTGTCGCTCACGATATAGCGACAGGCAAAATCTAAAGGAGGATTACCACATGGCACAGAAAACAGGAGCTTTGATTTTTGACGAACAGACCGACCGCTACGACATTCGTTTTGACATTGCCGACTATTACGGCGGTTTGCATTGCGGGGAGTGTTTCGACGTATTCACAGGCGGCAAATGGAAGCCGACCCGCATTGAAATGAGCGCGGCGCAGGAATGGTACCTTGTGGGTATCCGCGCCGAGGATTTGAACGGCTTGCGCGTCCGTATCTAAAGCCTATGGGCGGCTACCGCAGCGGCGTACCACCCTAACACTATCAGACTACCGCGAAAGGAGGACGGTAAATGCAAGATGAAATCAACGAAAAGACCATAGCCCTTTACATCAAGACCGGGAAGCTGACCGCGCAGACGCTTCAAAAGGCTATGAAAACGCTGCTTGCACAGATGAAGAAGCAGAAAGACAAAACGCCGCAGGGCAAGCAGACCTTAAAGCAGCTTATGAAGCAGAACGCGGGCGTTTCCAACATTGAGATTACCGAGGGCAATATCAAAGCCTTTGAGAGTACGGCGAAAAAGTACGGTATCGACTTTGCGCTGAAAAAGGACACGACAGAAAGTCCGCCCCGCTACCTTGTATTTTTCAAAGGGCGCGACGCTGACGTGCTGACCGCAGCCTTTAAGGAATTTTCCGCAAAGAAGCTGACACAGGAGAAAAAGCCCTCTATCCGCAAGCTGCTTTCCTCTCTGAAAGAAAAGGCGGCGGGCTTAAACGCACAGCGGGACAAAGTAAAGAACAAGGACAGGGAGGTATCGCTATGAAGCAGGAAGTTAAAAAGCTGCTTATCCTCAATCTGCCTTATCTGCTCTTTGTCTATCTCTTTGACAAGATAGGCGCAGCAATACGCCTTACCCCCGGCGCAGACGCAAGCGAAAAACTCTTGCAGCTTGGTACAGGCTTTGCCGCTGCCTTTTCCAGTATCGCGCCGAGCCTGCACCCCGCCGATCTGCTTATCGGCGTTGCGGGGGCGGTCATTATCCGGCTTGCCGTTTACATGAAAGGCAAAAACGCGAAGAAATACCGAAAAGGCATGGAATACGGTTCCGCGCGTTGGGGCGGTGCGGAGGATATAAAGCCGTATATCGACCCCGTTTTTGAAAATAACGTGTTGCTGACGCAGACCGAAAGGCTGATGATGAGCAGCCGCCCGAAGCAGCCGAAGTATGCAAGAAACAAAAACATTCTTGTTATCGGCGGTTCCGGCAGCGGCAAGACCCGCTTTTTCGTAAAGCCGAATTTAATGCAAATGCACAGCAGCTATGTAGTAACCGACCCGAAAGGCACCGTCTTAATCGAGTGTGGGAAGCTCTTGCAGCGGGGCGGGTACAAAATCAAAGTGCTGAATACGATTAACTTCAAAAAATCCATGAAATACAATCCCTTTGCCTATCTGCGGAGCGAAAAGGACATTTTGAAGTTAGTCAATACCATTATCGCCAACACCAAAGGCGACGGGGAGAAATCCGGCGAGGATTTTTGGGTAAAAGCCGAAAAGCTCTACTATACCGCGCTTATCGGCTATATCTGGTACGAAGCCCCCGACGAGGAAAAGAACTTTACGACGCTGCTTGAAATGATAAATGCGTCGGAAGCCCGCGAGGACGACGAGGACTTTAAGAACCCGGTTGACCTCATGTTTGAACGTCTGGAAGAAAAAGACCCGGAGCATTTTGCAGTCAAGCAGTACAAGAAGTACAAACTTGCGGCGGGCAAGACCGCTAAATCAATCCTTATTTCCTGTGGCGCAAGGTTAGCCCCCTTTGACATACGGGAACTGCGCGAACTCATGGAAACCGACGAAATGGAGCTTGACACTTTGGGAGATAGAAAAACGGCATTGTTCGTTATCATCTCCGACACCGACGACACTTTCAATTTTGTTGTTTCCATTCTCTACACGCAGCTTTTCAACCTGTTATGCGATAAAGCCGACGACGTTTACGGCGGGCGGCTGCCTGTTCATGTACGCTGCCTGTTAGATGAATTTGCAAATAGTGTGACACGTTCTACGCCTAAAACGGTGGGAATAACCGACAAAAGCGTAGCCTAAAGTCACAAACAATTAAATAAATGTGGTTTTAGAGAACTGCATAACTGAAATCTCAAATGACGGGGTAACGTCCTGAAGGGGATTCACTAATACTCCGAATAGCGTCAGCCGAATACAGACGGTTGGGGTTATAAGCTCGGGGAAGTCGTGCGAAGCACACCCTAACGCTTAATGGCGAGGAAAGATTCGTAGAGGTACGGGTTGTGTGTGACAGTGCGGGTGGGGTTGCCATATGGTTAGAATGACCAAAAAGGCGGTCTGACAAAGATTCCGAATGTACGGCTCTAAACGAATGGCTTGCAGAAATGCAAGTGTACCAATGGGTACGCAAGCGGGGCAAAGTAAAAGTTGTTAGTATGAAATGCCCTCTGTGTTTACAGGACACAGGTATCTTGAGGGATTCGCTCGAAGATAATGCTTGCAGGGCTAAAGGAACGACCTAAGTGGCAACAATCCTAAGTTATGTGGAACGTGGAAAGCAGCCAATACGGGAGCTGACTGTATCAGCGGAAAAGTACCGTAGTTGTATCGAAAAGGAAAGGGGTTGAAAGAGCCTTTCTATAATAAGTGCATTAGTGGCTGTGAGAGTAGAGGCACAGTACCTGTGAAGCCGTGATAACAAGCGGTGGAGAGATAGCCTCAAGCCGATACTAAGATTTTCTTTCATGCCTATATAGTAATCACCAAAATGGAGATTTTCATAGCTGTCGTGGTGCGACTAAGAAAAAATCATTCTCCGATAAGGAGCTGGTTACTATGGCAAAACGAATTGTAAACAAAGCAGAGCGAAATGCAGAAAGATATGACGCTAAAGAAACAGGCTACCGATTATTTGAGGACAGCCAGAATGGAAAGACATTTGACAGGCTCATGCCGTTGATCGTGTCAGAGCAGAATATCATACTTGCATATCGAAATATCTGTAAAAACAGTGGGAGCAAAACTCCCGGCACAGATGGGGAAACGATTGTAGCGATACAGTCACTGCCCACCGAATCGGTCATTAAAACCGTCAGAAATAAGTTGAACTATTATCAACCAAAAAAGGTTAGACGAGTTGAAATCCCGAAAGACAACGGAAAAACCCGCCCATTAGGGATTCCAAGTATTTGGGACAGACTGATACAACAGTGTATCTTACAGATACTGGAGCCGATTTGTGAAGCGAAATTTCATGAGCGGAACAATGGTTTCAGACCATATCGGTCAACGCAGAATGCAATCGCACAATGCTATAAAATGGCACAGTTGCAGAATCTGCACTTTGTAGTAGATGTAGACATTGTTGGCTTCTTTGATAATATCGACCACAGTAAGTTGATTCGGCAGTTGTGGGGAATCGGCATACAGGACAGAAAACTGATTATGATAATCAAGCAGATGCTGAAAGCGGAAATCCTGTTCAATGACATTATAATCACTCCCGAAACGGGTACACCACAGGGGGGATTCTATCCCCACTTCTTGCAAATGTTGTATTGAATGAACTGGACTGGTGGATTGCCAGTCAGTGGGAAATGTTCAAAATCAAAGAGGGTAAAACAGGTTTAGAGTTTAACAAGACTGATAAAGAGGGAAACGTCCTCACAGTAGACAGAACGCAGAAATGGAATAAGCTGAGAGCAAAAACCGATTTGAAAGAAATGTATATCGTAAGGTATGCAGATGATTTTAAGCTATTCTGTCGGGATTATGCAACGGCGAGAAAGGTAATGTGTGCCACAAAACTCTGGTTGGCAGAAAATCTGCATTTACAGACCAGTGAAGAAAAGTCGGGTATCACAAACTTGCGGAAGAATTACACTACTTTCCTCGGTATCAAATTTAAGGTTGTATCGAAAGGCAGTAAGTGGGTAATACGTTCCCACATGGCAGATAAGAGTAAAGCAAAGGTCATTAAAAAGCTAAGTAACGTTTGGAAAGATATAAAGAATCCGGGCAAACAAAGCGAGATAGACCGAAATATAAGTCTTTATAATGCAATGGTTATGGGAATGCACAACTATTACTGTATGGCAACTATGGTATCAGCAGACTTTGCGGAAATCGCCTTTAAGGTAACGGGAAAAAGTAACGGCATGAATCATAATAACCGCTGTTACCCCATAGAACGTCAAGGCGAGATAACCAGCAAGTTTATTCAGGAAAAGTATGGAAAGTCTAAGCAGTTCCGATGGATAAAGGGAAGAATGATTATCCCTGTTGGATATGTGGCTTATGAATACCCCAAATATAAAAGGCGTGAAGTCAATAAATATGTGAGGAAGTATTCAGACATCGAAAACTGTATCAGCTACGATGTTATGAAATACATGATGGAAAATGCACATCTCTACCCTACGTTGGAGATGGCAGACAACGCTCTTTCGAGATATATCGCACAAAAAGGCAAATGTGCGGTAACGCACAATGCCCTGTCAATATCAGATATGATATGTGTGCATATCAAACCATGTAAGGGAGAGCGAAACGACACTTACAGGAATTTGATTATCCTGTCAAAAGAGGTGTCAGAACTGGTTGGAGCAACGAATCCTGTAAAAATTGGAAAGTTGCTTACAGACTTACAGTTGACCGAAGAAATGAAAGATAAAATCAATAAACTCCGAAAACACAGAGAGTTGGAGGAAATACAATTCGAGGACTATATAGGCACTAAAAAGTAATCTTAGTCGGTGGAACGCCGTGTGATGGGAAACTATCACGCACGGTGTGGAGCGGGGGAAAAGCCCGAGGTGGAAACGCCAGAGGCTTACCTATCGCTATTCGGTCAAATCCCGAAGTTTGAAAAGCTCATAGCGACCATACGAAGCCGCGAAATATCGGCTTCTATTATTTTGCAATCACAGTCGCAGCTAAAGGCAATCTACAAGGACAACGCCGACACGATTGTAGGCAACTGCGACACGACCCTTTTCTTGGGCGGCAAGGAAAAAACGACGCTCAAAGAAATATCGGAAATCTTAGGCAAAGAAACGATTGACAGCTTCAACACTTCCGAAACCAGAGGGCGGGAGCTTTCGCATGGGCTGAACTATCAGAAGTTAGGCAAAGAGCTTATGACGCAGGACGAAATCGCGGTCATGGACGGCGGGAAATGTATCTTGCAGCTTAGAGGTGTGCGCCCGTTCTTCTCTGATAAATTCGACATCACGAAGCACCCGAAATACAAGTACCTGTCCGACGCAGACCCGAAAAACGCCTTTGATATGGAAAAGCACATCAAACGCCGCCCCGCTATCGTAAAGCCGGACGAAGTATTTGACTACTATGAAATCGACGTACAGGAGGACGCAGCACCGTAAAGGAGGTGGTAATCTATCCGAACTGTAAACATTGGCTATATGGTACGCGCCCCTACTTGGGGCGCGGCAGGAAGCCGCAGCGTATCAACCCTTACAAAAATGACAACTGAATACCGCCGCGCCGCAGCAGTTTAAGCAGCGCGGGGACAGCCGCCAAACATAGGCGGCTTTTTTCATACCCAAAACCAAAAACAAACAATTTTTATCGCCGCAAAGCGGCAGAAAGTGAGGAAATTATATGGCATTTTTCAACAGCGCAGTAGGCGTATTGCAGACCCTTGTTATCGCTCTTGGAGCAGGCTTAGGTATTTGGGGCGTTATCAATCTTCTGGAGGGATATGGTAACGACAATCCGGGTGCGAATGCTCATGTGCGGTAAAGTAATAAAAAGATTTAGGTAGCCGCCTTAACTATTCCTAAATAAGATAATATGCACAGTATTTTCTCGTAAATAGAAAATAAATTATTGCATTTTACCAATTATTATGTTAAAATGACAATGTAACAAAGAGCTATGTATTTTTAAGGAAAGGGAGGAACTTATGAATTTAAGAAAATCTATTTTAGCACTTTCAGTAGTAGCTGGAATTGTAGCTGCTCCAATGACTGTATTTGCCGCTCATACTCATAGTTGGGGTTCTCCCCAGTACTATGGATATGAAGATGAAATGCCTGGTATATATGATGACTGGGATAAATGTGCGACACGTCATGTATATAATTACAAACAATGTTTAATTTGTGGAGAAGTAAGCATTTATGAAGTTGAGACGATTGAAATGTCTCACAAATGGGTGAATGGTGCATGTGTATATTGCAACAAAGGTTACGCGAAAGAGATAAATTAACATAGTATCATTACCGGCAAGTTTATGATCAAAAAATAGAAAGCATTGAGAATATTTCAAAATTTCTTGAAAGTACTCTCAGTGCTTTCTTTGATAATATGAAAGGAGAAATAAATGCAAAAAAAACAACTTTCTGTATTAGTACTAATTATTTTATGCTTTTTATTAGGATGTAACAGAGAAACACCAAAAGATGAATCTCAACAAAATTATGAAGATGAATCTAATATTTCTAAAACAAATGGAGAAGAACTTGTAAATATAAACAGTGAATTGTTAGGTTCGACTCCTTTTGATATCCAAATCGATAAAACAGCATTGCAGACTAGAAAAGAAACAGAAACAGAAGTTACAATAAAGACAAATTTAACAGACTGGGGTTATACTGTTTCTTCTGAAAAAGGGAAAATATCTGATATAAATAAAAATTCATTCATATATATAGCACCTAAAGATGAGAGGGATGATACTATAAAAATACAATTATCGGACTATGAAAATGGCATATCATATGAATATACAATTCCACTTATTTTTGCGGGAAACAATGAACATTCTTTAGATAAATTCAAGGAAAATCTTTCAAGATTACCTAATAGTTAGTAAAGAGTCGATAGACTAAAGTACCACCATCCTCTTTTATTTCAACTGAATATCCATCCCGCCGCACCGCAGCGGCACATGAAGCAGTAAATCCGAAAAAGATTTGCTGCTTTTTTTGCGTCCATTTTTGGCAAATTTCCAAAAGTTCCGTATTAGACAGTGAAACCAAAAAAGGCTGCCATTTTTTTCAGACAGCGGGCAAAACGCAGCTTCCGAAACGCCTTATTGTCGGGAAAGACCGAGCCGCCGGAAAAGTTCTTGCCGGAAAGTCCGTCATTTTTGCTTTTTGCGGTGTTGTAGGGAGTAAGAGGAAGAACGCCAGCCCGCAGCCTTTTATGAAAAAGCTGGTTATAGATTTTCTGAAAAAGTGGCAGTAGGAAGTGAACGGCAGTCCGGCAGTTTCTTAGAGCAAGATTCTACCGCAGTACCAAAATTCGCTTTTCGCTCATTTTGCCCCTGCGGGAATCTTGTTGGGGAGTGCCTTCCCCAAACCCTGCTTATGCGGCTTGCGCCGCTTAAAAATCCCTCAAAATATTTTTTCGGATTTTTCAAAAACAGTTCCGCTTCACACCCCGTTTTTCTCCTATTAGTGAGAGGACACCACGCACAGAAAGGAGGTTTTACCATGCGAAAACGATACAACAC